>PPYF01384876.1_pt1 | contig 116156 bp, 96 predicted proteins | sample 1559871 | NCBI WGS metagenome assembly PPYF01 (sample SAMN08240021, study PRJNA423297) | Human gut metagenome, whole genome shotgun sequencing project.
GACAATCCAAAAATCAACATCATTAAAGATTTATGCGGAGTGAAAAAGACGGCATAGGGCTACTTGCGAAACTTGAATTCTTTACGTTTCTTTTTTAGCCGGAGAGCATATGTGGCCCACTCGTCAGAAGATTTAATGATTCCGAAGCTGGATGAACGGGCTGGTTCTATGTTACCTGTTTCATCAATAAAAAATATTTCAAAATTATCGATGTCTTCGGTTAGCGTATAGGTAAACTCCAGAACACAACACTCTTCCGGTGCATCTGACTCGAGTTTATTAATGAAAAAATAAGGGTCTGTATTTCCTGTCTTGCCGGTAATTGTATAAATGCTGTCTTCGGATACTGATAAATTCAACTGACTATCCTGTTGGGTGTTGATACTAAGCGTTACCGGTGGTACTTGTGGCTCTTCAATAGAAGGTACATCCGGAAAATTTTCATGGTCCTTACAGGAAGGGAGCAATAGAAGCAATAATAATATATTTGCCATACTCCATAGTTTACATCTCTTTGTTCTAGTCATAAGTTTTGTGTATAAAGGGTTAATATTCAAAAAGGTTCAATAATATTCCAATTGGGGATACCTATCACGTTTAGCAAAGGAGCAAATGCTTCATCTTCTTTTTCTGTTCCTGCTTGTCTGTACAATTCCCATACGGGTTTAGTTTCCCCATTGTTTTTATCAGGATATTTACGCAGTCCGAGCATGGCACCCTCTCCGTCGCCTTCGTTGTCGAGCCAGTTGTGCCATTGAAGTCCGTCTATTCCTTCCAATCCGTTCAATTTTTTCCATGCATAGGCAAATCCGGCTGCTTGTTCCTGAAGATCCTCATCCGAGTAGCTACGTGAATTAATTCCTGCCTCCGACAGCCATATCGAACGCTTCTTTGTTCCTAAATACATATTTTCTTTTGTCAGTGCCAATCGGTTTAATACTTCTAAGTTTTTAAAAGTAAGAAACTGTGTGTTCATGGAAAGAGTGGCTAACGGGTCTTCCCAAGAGCGTGGGTTCAGTAAATCGTACGGATAGCTGTGATAAGCCAATCCCCACAGAAAATCACCTTCTACCTGGCTGTATTGTGTCAGCAATTCGATAATGTCTTGGGCGCTGTTCCAGTTGGGTTGACAGGGGGATGCCCATGAATGTGTGAATGAAGCAAGTACCTCGCTGTGCATATCATATTGACGGGTGATATTATAACACAAGCGGAGTGATTTCATATAAGCATCGGTGAATACAACTACCGGCTTATTACCCATATTGGTCCATTGCACGGAGGCATCTACTTCATTATGTAAAATCCAGTGTGTAATACGTCCATATTTATTGTCTGTTCTACAATAGCGAGAAGCAAGATAATTGATGATGGCTGCATAGGTATTTACAGCTTCCGGTGTAGTCATGTTGGGCATCGTATATATACCTCCGTTATTGTCAGGATGTTGCATTAGCTTTCCAAAACTAGGGTCGGAGCAGTTCTCAGCCCGTTCGAATAAGATAATAGCTGCAACCGATATCTTTTTTTCTGCTGTCAGAGTCAAGATCTTATCAAGTGTTTCTCTTAAATAAGATTCATTTACATAATAAGTTTTACCTGAATATTCATAAGGTGTATCTCCTCCCATTTGCTGTAAATGAAAGAAATGACTTACCACTACATTGACGGTAGCACTGCTGATGTCTAATTTATCTATATCAGATACAAACTGATTGTAGAAAAGTCCTCCAATCCCCTTTTTATTACGTAGTTTTAAAAGTTCAAGTGTTTGTGCTGCATAAATCTTATCTGGGTAATGTGCGGCCGAAACAATTTCGTCTTTAGTTTCTCCTTTGGCAAATAATGCCCATTTGGATAATATCCGGTCGTGTTTAATACCGTCTTTTTCATAAAAACGATCGAGCTTTACGGTAAAGTTACTTTCGTTGATAGGTACGGAAAATTTGAATCGGTCAAGAGCAACAACATCTTCATACGGACAAACTTCACCTAAGTAGACAGGAGTAGAATCAGAGGATGTATAACCTTTGATGATTACAAATTTATCTGTAATTTCTATGTTGGATATTTGGCAAGGGTAGGATGTGGATAGATAAGTTTTTAACTGGTTTTCAAATTGAATATCTTTTTCTGAGTAAATAGTAGATTGTTCTTTGGGGATGTTGTCGTTGCAGGCTGTTGTAATTAAAAATATGCTGCAAAAGAATAAGGTAGAAAGTCTTTTTACATTTAGCTCCATTGGATAAAGTTTAGTTTAGTAATTTTTTCTATTGTTAAAATGAGAAGAGTGGGGAAATACTGCATCTCATTTTTTCATGAAAAGAAAATAAATGTATAGGAAACGTATAAAAATAATACAAAAAAGAAGAAAACTTTATCTGGTGAAAATAATATGAAAACAAAAAGAGGCTGTCCCAAATAAACTTTGAACTATTCCCCTAAAGTCGTATGTATAGCTTTTGAGGACAGTTTCTTATGAGACAGTCTCTTTTTCCAGCCTATCCTGCAAGTGGTCTACATCGAACAAAAGAAAGTAACCAGAAACGGTACACTGAAATCGACCACAAAACCATGGAATACCGACACAATTACAAATTCCTGTCCGGCACAACGGGTAATAATAGGCAGTGTGGTATCCATGGTAGTCGCCCCACCCGATGAGATAGGAGCCAGATTGCCAAACCAGCGCACCAGTAAAGGAGCACACAGCAAAGTGATAATTTCCCGTGAAATATTGGATAGCAAGGCAATGGTGCCTAACTCTGCTCCCCTGTACTCCGTAATAAAAATACTCGAAAGAGAATAATATCCAAAGCCGGACCCTACTGCCATACAGTCGGTCAGGCTCCGGTGAGGCAACAACAGACTGACTGCTGCCGCTCCAGCCAATGTGCCCAATATTGTCATCAGCGGAAGGAAAACCAGACGAGGATTCAGGGCACAGAAATTACGTATGGTCTGCGGATCGTTGCCTATACTTAAGCCCACACTGAACATCAGAGCACACAACGCATAAAAACTCAAGTTGCTCTGCTGAAAAGATGCAGGAATCCAACCACACATACCGGCTATTGTACCCAGTACAAAAAAGCCGACAATAATCAGACTTCCTTTCATTGCTCTGCCCCCTTTCTTCCATAGAGTACCTTCCACAGTCCCCATGCGCAAACACAACTTCCCAATACACAAGCCAGGGTAATCACTACAGCCTCTACTCCCAAAGTATGCAGATTTTCCATAATACGGCGATTCCCGCCTACTTCTGTCCCTAACAAAAACAGCAACAGCCAGATCAGTGCCGTAATAACCCGATGCACTCCCGTCATCCGCTGTTTCCTCAAGAGGAAGCCCAATGCAATCCCCCCTATCATGATACTAATCACTGTAAACATGCCTTCTACCGATTCGTTTAAACTGAAATGCAAAGATAGAAGAATAAAACGAGAGTTACGCTGCTCTACTTTATAAGTTACCGCCAGTCCTTACAGGTAAAAACTCCAGTACTCACCTGATAGTAGTAGAATTTTTTCATGGAAAAAGTACAGTACCGATTAGAAAGGAGTATTTAAAGTAAAAGCAGGAGTAAAATACGGTACAAACAAGAAAGAGGTAAATCTACATTATTTGCTTTACACCCCACCTGTCACATCTTCCTGCAAAATGAAAGAAAAGACCTTCCCTTTTCAGACAAAATGCTCCCTGTCTATCCTATTTTTTCTAATTTTGCCTCAAAATTCGTAAAATGAGAAAGATAACCCACTATATTCTGTACATTCTGATTGCTTTTACAGCCCTTTTGAATATCCAATGCAGCGGAAACGGCAAGGAGAAAACGCCGCTTCCGGAACTGGTTCATGCAGAATCCGTGATGTTTGATCACCCGGACAGTGCGCTTCATATCCTGGAGGATATGCCGATGCCTTCAGCACGCCGGGATAAGGAGAACCATGCGCTTTGGTGTCTGCTGGTGACACAGGCGCAGTACAAACGGATGATGAAAATCCCTTCAGATTCCCTTGTGAGGATAGCATACGATTATTACAAGCCGACAGATAATGCCCGTAGAAAGGCTATGTCTGCACTTTATGTGGGGGATATCAATTATGAGCTTCGCAATATAGAAGAAGCCATGCAGTATTATCTAGAAGGTAAAACAGAAGTGGAAAAAACAGATGACTACAAAACTGGTTATCTGGTCATGGTCTCATTATGTAGGCTATATTTATATCGTGATTTTGCTGACTATGCTTTGGAAGCCTGCAGGAAGGCATACGATTATGCTGTGAAAGATTCCAACAAGCGTTATCAGTTAGCTTCTCTTAAATTTATGGCCAGATGTTATTGCATTTCGGATTCATTGTCGAAGGCTATAGATACATATCATAAATGTAGTGAGCTGACTTTAGAACTTGAACTTGAAAATTATTATTATGACATACAGAGCGAAATAGCCTTAGTATATAAGAATAAAGGTGATATCGAAAAGTCTTTAGAGATTATAAAAAGCTTTCCAATCAAATACCAGCCAGCTTTATTGACGGGAAAGAACTACTACCTTTTGGGGCAACAGGATTCAGCTTATATTTATTTAAATGAAGCTTTGAAAACTTATAATATTTATACTAAGGCGTCTGCATACGAGTACCTATATAAATTGGCTGATACTCCCCAATACCGTAAATACCTGAAGACTTATTGCGATTCACTTCTTTTTTACAACGATTCTATTATAGCTATTGATAAGGGCAAGGAAATCATCGCCTACAAGGAGAAGTACGACCACCAGAAACTCATTACCGAACAGCAGCGTCTGAAGCTGGAAAAGGCAGATGCACAGCGTATGATGTTCATCATCACAATATGCCTTATTGTGGCTATAGCTGTCGTAGCTTACCTCTATCAGAAACGGCTTGTGAGAAAGGAAACCACCATCCGCAAACAGTCCGAAAAGCTACAGGACTATATGCTTCAACTGCATGAATACGAGACACGGCTCATGCAAAACAACCGCTACATGGAGGAACTGAAGGAACAGCTGTCCGGTCAGGAAATGAACTCTGAAGAACTGCATGAATACCGTGAACAGATAGACAGCCTTCAGGTTGAGAACAGCAGGCTGTCTGAAAAGATAAACTCTCTTCAACATCATATTAACGACTATTCTTCCAAACTGGATAAGGCCAGACGGGAGGCAGATAAGTTCCGCAACCTATCGGAAGAAAATCTCTACCTGAAGCAGCGTGAACGTGTGCTTGCCGACTATGTGGCAGACAACGACAGACTGGTGAAGGAACAGAGAGAGAAATGCCGAGTGCTGGAGAACAAGGAATGGGAGGCATTAGAAGATGTGTGCGAAAGTGTATACGGCAATTTTATAACCCGCCTGCAGAGTTTCTGCCCTACACTGACGAAGCAGGAGCTTCATCTGTGCGTGCTCATCCGCCTACGTTTCGGCAATGCCCAATTGGCAACTATTTTTGCAGTATCACCTGCTTCCATCTCACAAAAAAAATTCCGGCTGAAAAAGCACATCAGCGAATCGCTTAAAAACGGACTCCCGGAAGAAATGACACTCGACAGATGGATAACAGAGTTCTGAACAGACTGTTTATCAGCCTCATCAGACAGAAAATGTCATCATCACTTCACGTAATAGGTGATAACTTTTTTTTATGAAATCTTCTCAATATTATATTATACATTTGCACAAAGAAATCAATTCAAAAGCTTATGTATAAATCAATCTTTCGTCCTTTACTCTTCCAGATCGACGCGGAAGACATTCACAACAAAATCGTTAAATCACTTCAATTTTATCGTCATCTCACTCCGGTAAGAAAGATTGTCAGATCATCATGTCACACCGAAACAGCCGGATGGAAATGGAAAAATCTCACTTTCAAAAATCGCGTCGGATTATCAGCCGGGTTTGATAAAGCAGCCAACTGCTTTGATGAACTTAGTGATTTGGGCTTCGGTTTTATAGAAGTAGGTACCGTAACACCGAAAGAAGTAAAAGGAAATCCATGCCCACGCATATTCCGCTTACCTAAAGATCAGGCTCTTATTTCACGAACCGGATTTAATAACCCCGGGAAGACTGTATTCTTACAAAATCTAAAAAGGAAACAATCCGGAAAATATATTCTGGGTATAAATATCAATACCAACTATCCGGACAATACAGAGCAGGCAATGACAGATATCTTAGATTTATACCATACATTCGACAGATATGCCGATTATTACACCATAAACTGGGGAAGTATTGCTCCGGAAATCTTAGGACCGATACTTTCTACTCTATTACAAGATAAACAAGCATACAAGAAGCCGGTTTTCCTGAAATTGCCAGCTGATCTTGCTCTTGAGAAAGTAGACGACATTATCAGCTTTGCCATCCAACATCATATCGACGGCTTTATTGCATGTGGCCCCAGTCAGGACCGTTCCTTGTTCACCCATTCAACCCAAACTGAGATAAAGAATATAGGTGCAGGAGGTATCAGCGGACTGCCGGTTTTACAGAAATCAACAAGAATAGTAAAATACCTGTCTGAACATGCTCCCAAAGAGATGTTGATAATCGGTGCCGGTGGTATCATAACTCCTTCGGATGCGCAGGCCATGCTGAAGGCAGGAGCTCATCTGGTACAGATTTATTCTGCATTTATTTATGAAGGTCCCTACATTGTAAAACAAATTGCCAAGGCTTGCAGATAAGATATTTCCATTCTGTCAAGAAGGCTATATAGTCAATCGGACAAAAATCATTTCATCGGAGATTTGACACCGAACCGACGGATAATAGCGCACTAAAAATGAAATTGTAGAGAGACTGTGGTTGTGATCTATCCTATAAACCACGGATAATCAAAGCAGTAGCAGCAAATGGCAAGAACTGGTTTGTAGAGGTGATTTTTTATCTTGTTCAAATAATTCATTCTATTTTTGCGAATGAAAAACTACCCCATAGGGTAGCAGAAACATCGAATAGGATGAAGATTTTTGCAACAATAAAACCAAACCTCTATATAGACAGACCATGAATATGCTAAAGAAAACATTACTGCTACTATGCTATCTGATACTTCCGCTCGGAGCATCGGCACAGACCGTAAAAGGAAAACTGATTGACGAGAACAGCCTGCCGCTACCCTTTGCCAATGTGGTGCTGCTCTCGCTGCCAGATTCGGCGTTTGTAAATGGAACCGTCAGTGGCGAAGACGGAGCTTTCACTCTGGAGGCTACATCGGAGAACCAGATCGTAAAAATATCTTCTATCGGATATAAGACTGTATGGAAATCTGTACCTCCGGCCAATATCGGTATCGTACAACTCGTATCGGATGCACAGGTATTGGGAGAAGTTGTGGTAAAAGCAGACTTACCCAAAATGCAGCTGAAAGGTGATGCCATGGTAACGACAGTTCAGGGCAGTATCCTTGAAAAAGCAGGAACCGGCGAAGATTTACTGAATAAGATTCCCGGAGTTTCTGCCGGAGATGATGAGGTAAATGTATTCGGATCGGGAACTCCTGAAATCTATATCAACGGGCGAAAGGTACGCGATAACTCAGAGTTGGACCAATTGGCTTCCGACCAGATTAAACGTGTGGAAGTGGTGAAGAATCCGGGGGCGAGATACGATGCTTCTGTAAAAGCCGTTATCCGTATCATCACTAAAAAGGCCGTGGGCGAAGGTTTCGGTTTCAATAACCGTTTTGTCACAAGACACAGAAGAACGTACGGATGGACTACCTTCGACCAGTATAATTTCAACTACCGTAAAGGAGGATTCGACCTGTCTGGTACATTGTTGGGAGGCAAATTCCGTAATGGGAACAATCAGATGCTTGGTATGACCACCTATCTGGATAAACTGTGGGAGCAGGAAATGGATGCGAGATACGGCAAGAACTCAAACAGTAATGTTCAGGGAGTTCTTTCACTAAACTATCAGTTCAATGAAAAGCACTCCATGGGTATACGCTACGACATGGACAAATATTTCAATTCCATAAGCGACTGGCGGTTCAATACTACAGTTTATGCAGATAAGGAGTTGTATGAAACCAACACAAGCACAATGCTTGGTGAAGATCCTTCCACAAAACATAGCCTGAACTATTACTACAACGGACAGATAGGCGACTGGAACATTGACTTCAACGCCGATGGTTTATGGAATGTCAAGGAAGAGAGTCAGCATACAAAGGAAATAACCAACGGCAATACCGAAACCAACGTAAATACTTTCAATAAAAACAATGGAACGCTGTATGCTGCCAAACTTGTCGTATCCTATCCGCTTTGGCAGGGAAGTCTATCATTCGGAGGTGAATATTCGCATACAAACAGAAGCAATCTCTATCTAAACCAGGAAGGTATTCTGGCCAACGATGACAGTAGAATAAAGGAAGGTTCTACGGCTGCTTTCATGGACTATTCGCGCTCGTTCGGCAAAGTGGATATGCAAGCCGGAGTGAGATATGAAAATGTAAATTTCGACTACTACGAACAAGGCAAGCACATGGATGAACAGAGTCGCGAATTCAATAATATATTTCCTTCGGTAAACATAAACTTCCCGATAGGAAAAACACAGGTTCAGTTGAGCTACAGCAGCGGCATCACACGTCCTTCGTACGATATGCTGAGAAGCAATACATATTATAGTAACAAATATACCTATCAGACCGGTAATCCATTCCTCAAACCTATCATCAATCAGGATGTGGTATTGTCTGCTTCGTATAAATGGGTAAATTTCAGCTTTACTTATAACCGTACAAAGGATGATATCATGCAGATTAATGAACCTTATTCGGAAACAGACCCTACCATATCCTTACTGCGAATTGTCAATGCCAAACCATATAACAATATCATATCGGCCATCACATTATCACCTGTAATCGGCTGCTGGAACCCGCAACTCATGGCACAAGTCCACAAGCAGTGGTTTCATACAGAAGGGCACGAAGGCGAACTTACACTGAGCAAACCAAGAATGGTTATCGTATGGCGAAACAGTTTCACACTGCCGGCAGGATTTCTGCTCGATGTAAACGGTACTTATTACACCAAAGGACACACACAGAATACATACATGGGTATCAACTCATTGGATGTATCTATGGGACTTTATAAGAGTTTCTTCAAAGAAAGACTGAGTCTTCAGTTTCAGGTAACCAACTTGTTGGAAAAAAATGATATGGAATGTACAGTGTATAGTGGAATAAAAACTACCACAGACTATATCACTAATTTCAGAAGATTTTCTCTGACCATGCGATACAAGTTCAATGCTACAAAGAGTAAGTACAAAGGTACCGGTGCAGGCGAAAGCCAGAAGAATCGTATGTAAGAACAGCATCAAATTCATAAATATTATCTTTTAAATGCATATAGAGGTAGCCCGTTTCGGCTACCTTTATATACTTTCCTTTTTAATGCGGATTTGATTTTACAATCAAGATAATATTTTCTGGAATTACCAGCTTTTCCCTTCCTGATTCGTATTCATCGTAACCAGCGTCCTTCTTTATTTTATCCATTCCACTCAATTACCAAAGCCGAGCAAAGAATTTCATGAATATACGAACACTACAGACATTTATATTATAAGTTACTGATAATAAGTCTCTATTTATAATATAAATAAAAGAATATATTTCCGATTATAAACACTATATTTGCGATATTAGTAGAGTTTTGTTGAAAAATGCAAAATATAAGAATTAATACATAACTATAAATCAATATGATATGAATATAAGAATGAGAAGTATTACGATTAAAAAATGTCTTATCATGTTACTTTTGATAATCTCAAGTAACATTTCTATTGCGCAAAATTGTCTTGACACAGAATCTTATTATCAATACATTAAAAATAACGGACAACCACATTTGGAATATGTACTTGATAAAATACGTTCACATTCAGTTGTTGCATTAGGGGAAGATCATTGGATAGATGTACATCCTCAATTCTTGTGCGATTTGATAACTGCTTCGGCACAGGATTCAACGGCAAATATTGATGCAGTTGCAGTTGAGTTTGGTTCCGAAAGATATCAGTATCTCGCTGATAGCTTGATAAAATCCCCTGTTTACAGAGAAGATCTAGTCTTTAAAATATTACAATATACACCTGATGATCTGGGGAATCCATATAAAGAATATGCAGATGTTTTCAAATCTGTATGGGAAAACAATCAAAAGAAACCTGAGAATCTCCGAACACGTATCCTTTTAGTGGACCCGGCGTATATACAAGATTATTTTGATGGCAAAGACTATGTATATACGGGCTCACGGGATGATAATATGTTTGATATCATAAGAAACTATATCATTAAACGCTCGCACATTGTTTTTTATGCTGGAGCATCACATACCTTGGCACGTATAAATGGTACACGTCAAGGCGATTACTACTACAATTGGCCTTCAGCCGGCTTTTTACTTAAAAGTTGTTACCCGCAAGATGTATTCATCATTAATTTATGGGGTGGTCAAATGGGAAGCAAAGGCTATATAGAAAATAATCAGACACGGTGGAATCTTATAGCTGACGGTGTAATAGATAAAGCATTTCAGAAAAATGGCAATAAACCTGTTGGATTTGATTTAAAAGATGATTTCCCTCTATTAAGAACAGAAACATATTTCGCTAATCCTACAATAAAACTGTCAAATTATGGGGAGAAAGGTTCACCTTACGCTAAAGAGCAAAAATTTAGTGATATATGCGATGGCATTGTATTTATTAAACCTGTATCAGAATTTAATGGAATTCAACTTATAAATATTTATGATAATGAATTTATTGAGAAGGCAAATAAACGTACTAAAGGTTCTTGTAAAACAGCAGAAGATATATTGAAAACTGTAAAGGAATGGCATCCTATTCTGCAATTTTAATACTACTAACATAATAATGAAGCCTCCGGATGGGTAACTTTCCGGAGGCTTCGTACATCTCTATCGGCAAAGAAATTTAGAAAACCTTGCAGAAAAGCCTCAGTATCACCTTCCAACATCCTTCACAAAACTCATAATCTCAAAAGAGGAGTTTCCCCTGTTCAAATGTACATAGAAGAGAAGCAGGAATTTGGTAAAACCGTCCTCAATCTCAAGACAACTAGACTCTTTCCCAACTCCTATTCACAGGAGCAGTCAATAACTTATTCATAACTTCCCGTTATATCCGACCTCTCTTCCGGAGAAAAGACGTACCTTTGCAGCCCGAAATTAAAAAAACGAAGAACGATGCTGCTACCTTATTTACATCCTGAACTGATAGAAGCTGGCTGTGATGAAGCCGGAAGAGGTTGTCTGGCCGGAGCTGTGTATGCAGCAGCCGTGATTCTGCCTCATGATTTTCACAACGAACTGCTGAACGATTCCAAACAGCTGAGTGAAAAGCAACGCTATGCACTGCGCGAAGTGATAGAAAAAGAAGCTGTAGCATGGGCTGTGGGGGTAGTTACTCCTGAAGAAATAGACAAAATAAACATTCTGAATGCGTCGTTTCTTGCCATGCACCGGGCTATAGACGGACTGAAAGTACGCCCGCAACATTTGCTGATAGATGGAAACCGTTTCAACAAGTATCAGGATTTGCCTCATACTACGATTGTAAAAGGAGATGGAAAATATCTGTCGATTGCAGCGGCTTCGATTCTGGCAAAAACATACAGGGACGACTACATGAAAGAGCTGCACGAAGCTTATCCGCAATACGACTGGAAAGGCAACAAGGGGTATCCTACTCCCAAACATCGGGCAGCCATTGCGCAATATGGTACTACGCCTTATCACCGCAAGACTTTCAACCTGCTGGGCAACGAACAACTTTCTTTTGACTTCTGATTTCTCTGTTTTATTCACAATACAGAGAGTTATTCACAACACCTGTTAATAACTTTGCAGTTATGAACAGGCTTGCCTTGTTTTCAACAAGGATAAAATTCCTAAAAAATGCACTTAAGCACAAGATATTTTGTATTTTTGCATGTTGTAAAGCATAGAAATATTAACTCTTAAAATACAAATAACAGTATGGCTAAAAAAGCGCTTTTAATGATTCTTGATGGTTGGGGATGTGGCGACCGTCAGAAAGACGATGTAATCTTCAACACCCCGACTCCGTATTGGGACAGTCTGTTGGCTAACTACCCTCATTCTCAGTTGCAGGCAAGTGGTGAAAACGTAGGTTTGCCTGACGGACAGATGGGTAACTCTGAAGTAGGCCACCTGAATATCGGTGCCGGACGTATCGTATATCAGGACTTGGTAAAAATCAACCGCGCTTGTGCAGACGGAAGCATCCTTCAGAACAAGGAAGTGGTAGCTGCATTCTCTTATGCAAAAGAAAACGGAAAGAACATCCACTTCATGGGATTGACTTCAAACGGTGGTGTACACTCTTCTTTGGACCATCTGTTCAGATTGTGCGATATCGCTAAGGAATACGGACTTGAAAATACATTTATCCACTGCTTCATGGACGGTCGTGACACAGACCCGAAGAGCGGTAAAGGATTTATCGAACAACTTTCTGCTCACTGTGCACAGTCTGCAGGAAAAATCGCTTCTATCATCGGACGTTTCTACGCTATGGACCGCGACAAACGTTGGGAACGCGTAAAAGAAGCTTACGACTTGCTGGTAAACGGTACAGGTAAGAAAGCTACTGATATGGTTCAGGCTATGCAGGAATCATACGATGAAGGAGTTACTGACGAGTTCATCAAACCGATTGTAAATGCAAACTTCGACGGTACTATCAAAGAAGGTGATGTAGTAATCTTCTTCAACTATCGTAACGACCGTGCAAAAGAATTGACTGTTGTATTGACTCAGCAGGATATGCCGGAAAACGGTATGAAGACTATACCGGGCTTGCAATTCTACTGTATGACTCCGTACGATGCATCATTTACAGGTGTACACATCTTGTTCCCGAAAGAAAACGTACAGAATACTTTGGGAGAATATCTGGCTGCAAACGGAAAGACTCAGTTGCACATTGCAGAAACTGAAAAATATGCACACGTTACTTTCTTCTTCAACGGTGGACGTGAAACTCCGTACGATAACGAAGACCGTATCCTGGTACCAAGCCCGAAAGTTGCTACTTACGACTTGAAACCGGAAATGAGTGCATACGAAGTAAAAGACAAACTGGTAGAAGCTATCAACACTCAGAAATATGACTTCATCGTAGTAAACTATGCAAACGGTGACATGGTAGGACATACCGGTATCTACGAAGCAATCGAAAAGGCTGTTGTAGCAATCGACAACTGTGTGAAAGACACAGTAGAAGCTGCAAAAGCTAACGATTATGAAGTAATCATCATTGCAGACCACGGTAATGCAGATCATGCATTGAACGAAGACGGTACTCCAAACACTGCTCACTCACTGAATCCGGTTCCGTTTGTATACGTAACTGCAAACAAGGATGCAAAGGTAGAAAACGGTGTATTGGCTGATGTGGCTCCTTCTATCCTGCACATCCTGGGTATGGCTCAGCCAGCTGAAATGTCTGGTAAGGACTTGATTAAATAAGATATACATCTCTAATAGAAGACAGCGTGTCTGTATTCCGGTATCACTCCGGACAGACACGCTGTTCTTTTTTTATGTCATTATCTTTCTTTATACAAAGAACGGACAGACCACTCACCAAATCTCTCTACACCCATACTTAGAAAAAGTGAAATGAAGAATCTGATAGCAGCATAGGGATAGATGGGAGTTATTTCGTATCTTTGCACGGATAAAAAGAAATCAGTATGGTACAAATAGACGATGTAGTAGTAAGCCTGGATGTATTCCGCGAAAAGTTTCTTTGCAATCTGGATGCCTGCAAAGGAGAATGCTGTATAGAAGGAGATGCCGGAGCTCCGGTAGAACTGGAAGAAGTAGCACAGCTGGAAGAAGTACTTCCGATTATCTGGGAAGAACTGTCGCCCGAAGCACGTGAAGTGATTGACCGGCAAGGGGTGGTATATACAGACCAGGACGGCGATCTGGTAACTTCTATTGTAAATGGAAAAGATTGCGTATTTACATGTTACGACGAGAAGGGATATTGCTATTGTGCCATAGAGAAAGCTTACAGAGAAGGACGATGCAATTTCTACAAGCCTATTTCCTGCCATTTATATCCCATTCGTGTGGGAAACTACGGACCTTACAAGGCTGTGAATTATCACCGTTGGGATGTATGCAAGGCTGCTGTCCTGCTTGGAAAGAAAGAAAATCTGCCAGTCTACAAGTTCTTGAAAGAACCGCTGATACGAAAGTTTGGAGAGGTATGGTACAAGGAACTGGAAAGTGTAGCAGACGAACTGAAAAAACAGCATATTATTTAATTACATAAACATTGATTCTCTCAAACGTATTGAAGCATCCTCGTATGTATCTTTTCGGATACAATCGGGATGCTTCAATGTTTTTATCTAATACTGAAAACCAACTGTTCTACCTGAAAAAGCAACTAATTATTCTTTTCGCAAACGTACTTCTTTCACCGGACGCAGATAATATTTGGGAGTGGCTCCGGCATCGAGTACACGCTTGTTGTAAAAACAGAAAGTAGATTTTCCTTCATTGCACAAATAGCGGGCTCCATCTGTATAATAGAATCCATCCAAACCTTCGGCCACCAGAAACTTGTTCAGTTCTTCCATCGTAAAGCTGTAGAACTGGTCACGAAAAGCTTCTGCCTCATCTTTGGAAAAGACTCTCCAACCTTGTATACCATCTACATCGTAAGCAGACAATATGCTCTCCGTACCCGATGCAACGGTATAATACTGGTCGGGGGCAATCAGAAAAGCCTCCACTTCCTTCGATGAAATGGTCTCTACCTTCCAGACATAGAAAGGCCCCCATACAGCATCGGCTTGCGGTAATGTATTCACAGAAATGACTTCATCGTCATCGCCTTCCCCTCCGGAAGGATTGCCTCCTCCCTCTTCACCCCCTCCTTCATCGGGCTGGATTTCATCGAAACCAAATTCAATATCCACTCCCGGATGCCAGCCCTCTATCTGAAATTCGCCGTCAAGAGAAACCCCATCGCTATAATTTCCCGTAAAATGATAAGGGTATCCGGGCTTAAGGCTGGCATTATACGTATAGCTGTACACTTCATCTTTATCGGGCATACGTACCGTCACAGACAAATGGGTCTGTGTATCCTTACAAGGAAATACATAAACTGCATCCGACTTCCATACATGCCCTTCTTTGTGACAGGAAATGACACTGGATTCAGAATCGTTTTTGTAATTTCCGATAAAAGAGACCGATGAACTGACCGGTGATACGGCTACTTGCACGGCTTTAGCTTCTTCGGGTACAAGATTGAATGAGAAATGCAAAGCAGATACCATATAAGAAAGAGTAAGATTGACTAAGGTCGACTGATTTAAACTGACACGTGCCTGCCCCATCTGAAGCGGAAGAGTACAGCGGTTCTCATTTTTCAGACGGATGTAACTATCCGGAATCACTTCAAAGGGAAAAGCAAAATCGTCGGATGATAAAGCAGAGAATACCGATACCGTATATTTTCCCTGGGGAAGAGAAGCAGAAAAACCGGCATAAGCCGAGGCTATACTTTCCCGAAGTACACAGTTATTTGCCCCATCGAACACATAAACCGATAACGGATAATGCAATTTTGAATTATTCTCACTCTGCCAGTTCAATTGCAAAGTACAAGTAGTATTCACCTCTCCTCCCTCTGAATCCAGTTCTTCCTCCGGTTTATATTCCCCACAAGAGGCCAAGAACATAAGCAAACCAAGTATTTGAAATAGTTTCATAATGAATATGTTTTATCGCTATAAAACATATCTTTTACACTATTCTGTACTTTTATACAGTACTTTTTTCCAGAAAGGTTGATTTTTACCGTTTTCAGGCTTCCTCTTGCCCTACCTTACGACATTTTACAAGAACTTTCTGCCCATCTCCCAGGGTTGTGGCAAACAAATAGATTTCTCCTCCTTCTTTTATTTTCAGTTTCTTCCGCAGGTCTGCTACCGAAGAAGGGAAATTACGCACTGTAAGATTAGCCTTCTCTACTCCTTCCAGGAATGTTTTCAACTCTTTTTTCCCGAAACCGGATATTCCTACCACTTTAAAACAACGTCCCGGAAAATCGACTAACTGAGAAGAAGTATACAGATGACTATTGGAATGCAGCTTTTTTACCCCATAAGCCGATGCAAGCAAACGGAAAGGAGAAGCCTTCAGCAATGCAGCTCCCGGCTCATACAAATAGGTTTCCACTTGCTCCGATATAGGACAAATCGCTCTTTTCTCCTGCTCGTAGGAAAAACTGAAATGCTGAGACGGTGCATGAGAAAAAAGTTGCACACAATGAATCTGTACCTCGCTTGTTTCTTTCTTAACAGAAGCAGCTTCTTTCCGGAGAATCAGCAACAACTCCTTGCACTCGTTCTGAAGCGAAATGACATGAATCTCCCGAATATACTTCAAATCGCGCAAGGCAGAAGCAATATCCAGCATAGGAGAAAGCTTTATCAGTACCGTTTCCCCTTTTTCTACCAATAAAGACTCAAGCGCACACACATCCGGTTCGCAATCTGTAATGGCTACAGTCTTTCCTCCATTCTTATCGCGACGTGCCGGATCGAGAAAAAGACAGTCTACAGGCTCCATCTTTGTCAGAAAGTCAATGCCGTCGGCATGATTTACACGGATATGATTCAACCCCAACAAAGGGAAATTATGCGTTGCCAACTCACACAATCCTTCTTGCCGCTCCACATAGTCTGCCTGTGCAAAGTTTCGGGAAATATAAGCACAGTCCACTCCGAATCCGGCAGTAAGGTCTGCAAAAGAATCCCCCCGAACCAGCGATGCCTTATAAAGAGCGGTCTGTTCCGACGAACACTGCTCCATAGACAGATGGCCCGGATAATATATCCCCTCTACACTTCCCCATGAAGGTAACTTCTTCTCCGCAATTTGCCGGGCTGCAATCTGTATTACAGCCTCAGCCATATCGACCAGAGGATATTTCTTACCTTGAAGTGCCAGATTACGCACATCATCCTCACGATGTTCTTGTATGAAACGCCATGTTTCGGGAGATAAAGTTTTCATTTACCGATTTTAGAAAAGAGAATACATAGATAAATACCACAGGGGGACATAGTTAAGAAAAAGATAAAGACAGACAAACAGTCCTAAAAAACAAGAAGGTAAAGCTCCCACAACATGATTGAGCCTTACCTTCTCTATCTCCTTTGCCTTCTTTAACCACTCAACAGGCAGAATCAATATTCTTCCTCGTTGAAAAAGAAATCTTCTTTGCTGGGATAGTCAGGCCAAATATCTTCAATACTTTCGTATATTTCGCCTTCGTCTTCCATTTCCTGCAAGTTTTCAATTACTTCCAATGGAGCGCCCGAACGCATCGCATAATCAATCAATTCATCTTTTGTTGCCGGCCACGGAGCATCTTCCAGCTTAGAGGCTAATTCCAATGTCCAATACATAGCATTTCCTGTTTTTTAAATGTTTGACTCTTTTTTATTGTCGCACAAAAGTATAACAAATTCTTTCATATGCAAGTTTTATCCCAATAAATTTCATCATGATGTGTTAATTGATTTAACTTTCGAGATAAAATAAACAGATAATCGGACAATCTGTTGACAAATTGTTTCACTTCGGCATCTATCACGCATCCTTCTTCTGCCTCAAGTGCCAATATTCTGCGTTCTGCACGCCGGCATACCGTACGGCATACATGACACACGGAAGCTTCCTTCGATCCTCCCGGCAATACAAACTCAGTAAGTTTAGGCAGAGAAGCATCTATCTTGTCAATAGCCACTTCCAGTTTCCGTACTGTTTCTTCCGAAATACGGCTTTCTATGCGCAGTTCGGTCTGCGACTGATCGGTAGCCAGATAAGCTCCTACAGAAAATAATTTATGTTGTATGTATTGTAACAGAGTCCGGTTCTCTTCGTCATCCATCATAGCTATCAACATCCCGAGATGCGCACTCAGTTCATCGATTGTGCCATATGCCTCCAGTCTTATATGAGTCTTTGACACACGCACACCTCCGACCAATGAAGTCGTACCTTTATCGCCTGTACGGGTATAAATCAAACTTTTTTTCATAATACTAAGGTTACTTATTTATTATGCTAAATACTTACTCTGCAAATTTAGGAAAATAAAGGAGAGTACAAAATTGTCATTTTATGGATTTACACTCCATTCAAACTTTTTATAACAAGCGTCAAACAAATTCTGAGCTATTCTTATAGCTGACTGATAAGTTCTCTTAAATATAAAGACATGAATATTTCTCAGAAAAATCAGAGAATGAAGATGTCTCATTACAGTGGTACACCCGTCTCATTGTAGCGAGACGGGTGTACCATTAGAATGAGACGAGTGTCTCCTTATAATGAGACACCTTTACCTATCCATGAAATGACTATAGGAAATTCACAATACGGTGTTCTTTAATACGCTGTTTATCAAAGAAAACAATACCTACATCATACAAATCGAAGGTAACCCCTGTACGCGAATCAGCAATTACCGACTTCCACCATTCTTTTTTTTCTTTCGTGGCATAAGGAGAAGCAATTACAAAGCAGGTACGCGAACCGGCTTTACTGCACAAAGCTTCGAATACTTCTTTATAATAAGGGGTATGAGCAATATGAACAAGGTCGGCAGAAAAGTCAATCGTCTTTTGCCAGGCATCCTCTGTGTGATATACAATCTGAGGATAAGAAGCCAGCAGGTTTTTCACGTCCTGGTGCAGACTACAGTCGTAAGTATGAACTGGTACCTGTTTAGCCTCAGCCATATAAACAGTCGACAAGCCACTTCCTGTTCCTATTTCGAGTATAGAAGAAGGTTGCCAGTAGTTGGTAAACCGGAATAAAAATTTATCGACCTTTTCACGATAATGTGGTAAAGACAGCACAGCCTTTCTCTTATCATGCAAAGTACGGTATGCATAAAATGCCATACGCTCGTATACCACAAAAGTAATCAAGAAAAAATCAGAGGGAGAATGAACTCCGTACCCGCAACGATGACGGAAGCGACGACACCAATTCCAACCGCGAAAAAACCAATTTACCATGTCTATTCAACCTTATTAAGTAAAGGCAAAGATAGTGAAAGGTGAGAGCAGAGGAAAACGAAAACAACGTTTTCAGATTTTCCTTTGCCGAACCGTATCCTATCTTCGCGCAAACAAAGATAGTGAAAGGCGAGTGCAGTACCAAGCCAAAAGCTTGCTTTTGAGCGAAAGTAACACCGAGCCGCATCCTATCTTCTGAAAAGATAGTGAAAGGTAAGAGCAAAGGCAAAGAGAAAACAAAGTTTTCGCTCATTGACGATGCCGGGCTGCCTCCTATTTTCTGAATAGATATATAAAATGTAGAGTTATCTAAAGAAAAAGGCTGTAGTAAACCATAAAATAGTTACTACAGCCTGTCTCTCTCAAAAAAATGAGAATTTATTTACGTTGTCCCAACTGATCGTTCAGATACAAGATACCGGCACCATCACCACATCTTCTCAGTTTTTCTACAATACCCTGAGCAGTAGCTTCTTCTTCTACCTGTTCGCGTACATAGCCCCACAAGAAATCTTGAGAAGCCTTATCTTTTGCTTCAGAAGCTACATTTACCAAACTATCAATCAGTTCAGATACATGACACTCGTGCTGATATACATGTTCAAACACTTCAACAACACTTCCCCATCCTTGAGGTACTACATCAATTTTACCAACCTTAGCAGTACCACCACGTTTTGTCATATAGTCTGCCAAATCGTATGCATGCTGCAACTCTTCTTGAGACTGCTTTCTCATCCAGCTTGCAAATCCGTCGAAACCTTCACGCTGCAAGTAGAAAGACATAGAAAGATAAAGATTAGATGACCACATTTCAGCAGTAATCTGATCGTTGATGGCATTTTGTAATTTTTCTGAAATCATAATATTATAATTTTTAATGAATAACCTTTTCTTATAAGCATACAAATAAAATGCCAAAAAGCTTTCTTCTCACAGGAAAATCATTGTCTGCCACCTTGTCACGAGTTTACTGCAACATACGTTCTTTTCCCCAGAAAAAGCGAGACACTTTACACCGGTCCATACACCAGGCTATCAGAAAGCTTCCGGCCAGCACAAAACCTACCGAAACAATCAAAAAGCACATTCCTGAAGTATCAAAACTGAAGAAAGATACAAAAGATTTTGTAATTACCGTGAAAATAGGGGAGAAAACCAATATCACAAACGTATTTCTGCCAATATACAGACATGCATCTCTCAACTTTCCCGAAAGAAAAGGATAAACAGTCAGTCCCATGCTAATAGCCAAATATACCATGGCCATTCCTCCCCACGTAAAGCAATTCAGATTCTGTGCATTGGCAGACAACCAGATAAAAGGCAGTATTCCCCACCAGGAAGTCTTGAAGAAACCGGTAAAAGAAAGATTGCAGCGACGCAACATAATTCCTCCCCAGAAATAAAGTACATGAGGCAGAGAACTGATATGAAGTACTGTAGATTCGACTGCCAGACATAAAGCCAACACAATAGAAAAAGAAAGCGTATTTTTCAACCATCTCCTTCCTACTCTGTCGAGCAGATAATAAGTCGTACTACATAACATAAGTGTATGCAAATACCAGTAAGGGCCCAATGGATGGAGAAAAAGCTTATCGGTCCAAACCGTCAGACTCAGTTCATTCACTCCGTCACGTACCGGCAGAATAGACGACATCACCATATATCCGCTTTCCATCACGGCATAAGGAACAAAAATCCAACCCATGGTGCGGAAAAAAGCAAGCGGCTTTTTGGAAATACTGACAAGATAGCCGGAAATAAGAAGAAAGGCCGGCATATGAAACGTATAAACCAGCTGTTTGGCATATGGATACTTATCACCGATATAGACCAGATGAAACACAATCATCAGGATAATGAATACACACTTCAAAAAGTCGAGCTCTTCTATACGTTTTTTCATGGGAATTACAGTTAAATAAAAAAAGCGGAGAGGTTATTTCTAACTTCTCCGCTTCAGTACCCAGACCCGGGGTCGAACCGGGATGGATGTTACTCCACTGGTGTTTGAGACCAGCGCGTCTACCGATTCCGAGAATAAAAATATCCTCATTTTCTTCATCAGAAAGACAAAACACACCACTTTATATAAAAAAGAATCTGCAAACCATTGAAAACAGTCTGCAGATTCCTTATTTATATTTTAAAGCTAAATTACTTTTCGATGCTCAGCAATTCTACTTCGAAAATCAATGTAGAGAAAGGTTTGATGTTACCAGCTTCTCTTGAACCATATGCCAATTCCTGCGGGATATAAAGTTCCCATTTAGAACCTACAGGCATCATAGTCAAAGCTTCTGTCCAACCTTTGATTACCTGATTAGCACGGAAAGTTGTCGGTTCCTTACGGTCATAAGAGCTATCGAACTGAGTACCGTCAATCAAAGTTCCTTTATAGTGAACTTTTACACGAGAAGTATCGGCAGGCACTTCACCCTTACCTTCTGTAATCACCTTATACTGCAAACCACTTGGTGTAGTCTTAACTCCTTCTTTACCTTTGTTTTCTGCCAAGAAATCTTCGTTCTGTTTCTTGTAGTCAGCATATTTTTCTGCCAATGCTTTTTCTTTGATTGCTTCTGTACGTTCCTGAACATACATTCTTGCAGAATCAGCAGATACAAGTCCTTTTTCTTTTACTGCAGAAATAAAACCTGCCAAGAAGTTTTCTTTGTTCAATTTGTTTACAGAATCACCTCTGAACACCTGATTATTAATGGCATCAAACATATCACCGCTAATCTGCAAACCAATCTGCATACCAGCCAAATATGCTTTCTGTTTAGCATCTTCTACAGTAGTACCCTGTTCGATACCTTTGATAAAGTCTGCTACATAAGCAGAATCTACTCCCAAACGTCCGGTAGCATAGTCCATCAATCCCTGAGAGTTAGTCATACCCAACATATAAGACAAAGTATCTACATCACTTTTCATATTTGCCTTTGGGCCCTGAGAGCTACATGATGCCAAACCTGCTGCTGCAGCCAGCATCATTATTACTGTACCTTTTTTCATTACCTTTTATTTTTATATTTTTAATTATAATACTTCAATCAATTCAACCTCGAAAATCAGTGTGCTGTGAGGAGGAATCATTTCTCCGGCACCTTGTGCACCATACGCCAGATCAGAAGGAATATACAGTTTCCATTTTGCACCTTCCGACATAAGCTGCAAAGCTTCTACCCATCCCTTGATTACCTGATTTACGCCAAATACAGCCGGTTCGCCACGCTTGATAGAACTATCGAACAATGTTCCGTCGATCAAAGTACCTTCGTAATGACAACGTACGCGGTCTGTAGCTTTCGGTTTTTTACCGTTTCCCGCAGTAATCACTTCATACTGCAATCCGCTTGGCAATGTTACAATATTAGGATTCTTCTTGTTTTCTTCGAGGAATGCTTTTCCTTTAGCAATATTCTCCGCATTCATTTTTTCTTCCAATTCTGTGAAATACTTATTTACAATTTCACGAGCTTCTGTATGCGTGATAGCTGTCTGGTTTCCCTCTAATACGTCTTTGATAGCCTGTGCAAAGTCGTTTACTTCAATACCGCGAGCACCCATGCTCAGTAAGTTCTGGCCTATTCCCAGACCAATGGCGTAACTGAATTTATCCATGATTGAATTTTATTTAATATATCGTTCTTTTTAACAAACGTGGCAAAGGTATCTTTTTTCTTTGAATATGAGCTGCTTTAAGCGATTAAATTTTCTTATTTTTGTGTATTATATAAATAAAGGTATAAAGATGAAAAACTTAGTTGTATTAACAGGAGCCGGTATGAGTGCCGAAAGTGGTATCAGTACATTCCGTGATTCCGACGGACTGTGGGAACGATATCCGGTAGAACAAGTCGCCACTCCCGAAGGATATGCAGCAAATCCGAAACTAGTAATAGACTTCTACAACGAACGGCGTAAACAATTGCTTGAAGTGAAACCCAACCGGGGACACGAGTTACTCGCGGAGCTGGAACAAAACTTCAATGTAACCATCATTACACAGAATGTAGATAATCTGCATGAACGGGCCGGAAGTACACACGTAGTCCATCTGCATGGTGAACTGACCAAAGTCACTTCGAGTTATCAGCCTAATAACCCGAACTATATTAAAGAGCTTAAGCCCGAACAGTATGAAGTCAAAATGGGCGATACAGCAGAAGACGGATCACAACTCCGTCCGTTTATAGTATGGTTTGGCGAGGCCGTTCCTATGATTGAAACAGCTATTCATTATACCGAGCAGGCGGATATCTTCGTTATCATCGGCACCTCACTCAACGTATATCCGGCCGCAGGATTACTGAATTATGTTCCTTATGGAGTACCGGTGTACCTGATCGACCCGAAAGAAGTAAAAATCAACTCCGGCAGACAAGTCAATGTGATTCGAAAAGGAGCTTCGGAAGGAGTTTATGAGTTAAAAAAGATTTTATTAAAAGATAGACAGTAAACAAATTCTTTCTATATTTGTTTTTAGATAAGACAGTATTATTAATATTAACTCAAAAATAAAGATAGATTATGAAAAAGTACATTTGCACTGTATGCGACTGGGTATATGATCCTGAAACAGGTGATCCGGAAAGCGGTATCGCACCGGGAACTGCATTCGAAGATATTCCAGAAGATTGGGTATGCCCCGTTTGCGGAGTAGGCAAGGAAGACTTCCAGGTAGTAGAAGAATAAATTGCATTATACCACGAAACAAGGCTGTTTTCATACGAAAGCAGCCTTGTTTTATTTTATACCTTTCCCCTTCTCCTATTACATAAATACAGCACAACCAAGAATAAAATAATTCGGCATTGCCTGCAATCTATAAACAGCGGCGTCGGCTACAAATTCAGCGACATCGGCCATACAGCCGTCGCCGCCGTTTGTAAAATCGGCGACGACGATTATAACACTCATCAGCTACCATTGAAATTGCTCACAAGCAAAATTATCCGAGACAATAGAAACAAAAAAAGATTCCCTAATCGAATACCGATCAGGGAATCTTTACTACACCTATATAAACAAAAGCTTATTTCTGCTCTTTGTTCTGCTGAGGACGTCTTTCACGTTTAGGCTGTCCTTCACCCGCATTCATACCTTCCGGTTTAGGTAACAACACCTTATGAGAAAGTTTGAATTTACCGGTCTTCGGATCGATATCCAGCAACTTCACATCAATTTCGTCACCTTCTTTCAGACCAGATTCTTCGATTGTTTCCAGACGCTTCCAGTCGATTTCAGAGATATGAAGCAAGCCATCTTTACCCGGCAAGAATTCTACAAATGCACCGTAAGGCATTACAGAACGTACCTTACCTTTGTATACTTCACCGATTTCAGGCACTGCAACGATACCCTTAATCAAACGCATTGCATCGTCGATAGCCTGTTTATTGTTACCAGAAACTTCAATGCGTCCTACTCCATCTACTTCTTCAATGGTAATAGTAGCACCGGTTTCTTCCTGCATACCCTGAATGATCTTTCCGCCCGGGCCGATTACAGCACCGATAAATTCTTTCGGAATAGTCATTGTTTCAATACGTGGAGCATGCGGTTTCAGTTCTGCACGTGGTTCAGCAATACATTCAGTCAGTTTACCCAAGATGTATTCACGACCTTGTTTAGCCTGAAGCAATGCTTTTTCCAAAATATCGTAAGTCAAACCGTCGCACTTGATATCCATCTGAGTAGCAGTGATACCGTTCTTAGTTCCGGTTACTTTAAAGTCCATATCACCCAAGTGGTCTTCATCGCCCAAGATATCAGACAATACGGCATATTTTTCTTCTCCAGCATTCTTGATCAATCCCATTGCAATACCAGATACCGGGTTCTTGATAGGCACACCGGCATCCATCAGTGCCAATGTTCCGGCACATACAGTAGCCATAGAAGAAGAACCGTTTGATTCCAGGATATCGGAAACCACACGTACACTATAAGGATAATCTGCAGGAATCTGTCCCTTCAGCGCACGCCAAGCCAAATGGCCGTGACCGATTTCACGACGGCCTACACCGCGCTGTGCTTTTGCTTCACCTGTAGAGAATGGAGGGAAGTTATAGTGCAACAGGAAGCGTTCCTTATGCTGATCGAGTACATCGTCTACAATCTTTTCGTCCAACTTAGTACCCAATGTTACAGTACTCAAAGACTGAGTTTCACCACGTGTAAAGATAGAAGATCCGTGAGGACCAGGCAGCGGACTTACTTCGCACCAGATAGGACGGATTTCTGTAGTAGTACGGCCGTCAAGACGTTTGCCCTCGTCCAATATGCAGCGGCGCATTGCTTCTTTTTCTACATCATGGTAGTAACGGTCTATCATGCCTTCTTTTTCTTCAAGTTCTTCTTCAGTAAACTGAGCCTTGAATTCTTCACAAATAGCATCGAAAGCATCCTGACGTTCGTGTTTGTTCTTGTTACCTGAAGCTGCAACTTCGTATGCCTTTGCATAGCAAGCTTCGTGAACCGCCTTGCGCAAATCTTCGTCGTTTTCTTCGTGGCAGTATTCACGTTTTACAGTCTTGCCCACTTCTTCCATCAGTTCCATCTGTGCTTTACAGTGTACTTTGATTGCTTCGTGTGCGAAACGCATTGCTTCGAGCAGGTCTTGTTCAGAAACTTCGTTCATTTCACCTTCTACCATCATGATGTTATCATAAGTAGCGGCTACCATCAAATCCATATCAGCTTTTTCCAATGCTTCGAAAGTAGGATTGATAACGAACTGTCCGTCGATACGTGCCACACGAACTTCTGAAATCGGACCGTTGAATGGAATATCTGATACAGCCAAAGCTGCAGAAGCAGCCAGACCAGCCAAAGCATCCGGCATATCCACTCCATCTGCCGAATACATATTAATTGTTACATATACTTCTGCATGGAAGTTGTCCGGGAACAACGGACGTAATGCACGGTCTACAAGGCGGCAAGTCAGAATTTCATAATCCGAAGCTTTTCCTTCACGTTTGGTAAAACCTCCAGGAAAACGTCCGAACGCTGAATATTTCTCTTTATACTCCACCTGAAGCGGCATAAAATCTGTACCGGGAACTGCATCTTTTGCTGCACAAACAGTAGCCAGCAACATGGTGTTACCCATGCGTAGCATAACAGCACCATCTGCCTGTTTTGCTAGCTTTCCCGTTTCGAGCGTAATGGTTCTTCCATCACCCAACTCGATCGTCTTAACAATAGGATTGATCATAAAAAATGTTTTAATGTAAATTCATCATAAATACGCGCAAAGATAGGCATTTATATATTAACAAAGGAGGGAATTAGATAAAACTTTCATTTATAATCTGTTTTTATACATTTATTGATGATTTTCAAGGCAAAAACAGAGGAGAAAAGCAAGAAGAAACAGTAAAAACTTTGTGAAGTCATGAAAAGCCGTATCTTTGCAAATCGAATATAATGAGAACTGATAATGAAGAAAAATGCTTATATCGCAGCCGCATTGCTGTCGGCAGGGCTGGTTGCCTGCAACAACGAACCTGCTTTTAAAGTAGAAGGTGAAGTAGCACAAGCTACAGACAAAATGTTGTATTTTGAACAAACAGGTCTGGAAGGTATCGTAACCATCGACTCCGTTAAACTTAATGACAAAGGTGCATTTTCTTTTTCAGGTGCACGTCCCGAATCACCCGATTTTTACCGTTTACGCATCGGAGAACAGGTAATCAACTTTACCGTTGATTCTACGGAAACCGTCACTATTCATGCCGACTTCAATAAATTCGCAACCGATTATCAGATTGAGAATTCAGAAAATAACGAAAAGATTAAAGAGCTAGTCCTGTTGCAAGCAGACTTACAGCAGAAAGTCAATCAATTAGGAAAATCAGGACTTCCTATCGGAGTGGTACAGGACAGCCTGCAACAAATGGTAAATGCCTATAAGGAAAAAGTAAAGAAGAATTACATCTTTATCGGTCCTAACAAACCGTATTCTTACTTTGCCCTGTTCCAGCAGCTCAACGGACTGATGATTTTCGACCCGTTGAACGACAAAGAAGACATCAAATGCTTTGCTGCTGTAGCTACCAGTCTGAACAACATGTACCCTCATGCAGACCGTTCCCGCAATCTGTATAACATGGTAATCAAGGGAATGAAAAATACCCGTACTCCACAAGCCAAACCTTTGGAAATTCCTGAAGACAAAATACAGGAGGCCTCTATCATTGATATTCCTCTTATGGACATAAAAGGAAATATCCGACATCTGACCGATTTAAAAGGAAAGGTCGTGCTGATAGACTTTACAGTGTATGCCAACGCGGCATCGGGAGCACACAATTTGGCACTTCGCGAATTGTATCAGAAATATGCTTCACAGGGCTTGGAAATCTATCAGGTTTCATTGGATACAGACGAACACTTCTGGAAAACAGCATCCGATAATCTGCCATGGATTTGCGTACGCGACCCACAAGGACCATACTCAACTTATGCAAACATATATGGAGTAACACAGCTTCCAACAGCTTTTCTTGTGAACCGTGAGAATGTGTTAAGTGTAAGAATCGGCGAAAAAACCAATTTGGAAGAAGCAATTAAGAAATTATTATAATATGTTGAGAAGCATGCTAAAATAGCTCGATTATATACTTGACAGATATTATAAAAAGACCTATCTTTGTCAAAGATACAAAATAAGAAAGGGTTCCGGCATTGTTTACATGTCGGGATTCTTTTTTGTTTATAGGATAGAAAAATTAGTAATAACAAATAAAAAAGGAGAAAATTATGGCTTACATGTCAGAAGAAGGCTACCAGAAACTGGTTGCCGAATTAAAACACTTAGAATCGGTAGAGCGCCCGAAAATCGTAGCTGCTATTGCCGAGGCTCGTGACAAAGGAGACTTGTCGGAAAATGCAGAATACGATGCAGCAAAAGAAGCACAAGGCTTGTTGGAAATGAAGATCAACCAGCTGAAAGCAACTATCGGCGACGCAAAAATCATCGATACTTCCAAGTTGAAAGCCGATACTGTACAGATCCTGACTCGTGTTGAGTTGAAGAATGTAAAGACCGGCATGAAAATGGCTTACACTATCGTATCAGAAAGTGAAGCAAATCTTAAACAGGGTAAGATCTCTGTTACTACTCCTATTGCACAAGGTCTTTTGGGCAAAAAAGTAGGCGACATTGCAGAAATCACTATTCCACAGGGTAAAATCAGCTTGGAAATTACAGGTATATCATTTTAATCAATAAAGGCAAGTCTGCTTTATGCAGGCTTGCCTTTTTAATACCATACCACTATGGCAACAATATTCAGTAAAATCATTGCAGGTGAAATTCCCAGCTACAAAGTAGCAGAGAATGAAAATTTCTACGCATTCTTGGATATCAATCCACTGGTAAAAGGACACACACTCGTAGTTCCTAAAAAAGAAGTCGACTATATTTTCGATTTGAGTGATGAAGAGCTTGCAGCTATGCACATCTTTGCCAAACATGTTGCAGCAGCTATTCAAAAAGCATTTCCATGCAAAAAGGTAGGCGAAGCTGTCATCGGACTTGAAGTTCCACATGCTCATATTCATCTGATTCCTATACAAAAAGAGTCGGATATGATCTTCTCTAATCCGAAACTGAAACTGAGCGACGAAGAATTTAAAGCCATCGCTCAAGCTATTCAGCAAGCATGGACAAATAATGCCCAATAATTTTTCCTCCTTACTATATATGAAAGCCATCCCTTACCGTTTGGGATGGCTTTTTTCGTATCTTTGCAAAAAAGATTCACTATGAAAAAGAACTACTTCCTTCTGTTATTTATTCTTCTTATATCCTGGCTCCCTTCCCTAGCACAGACTTACAAAATACAAGGTAGTGTGATAGACAAACGAACACGCGAGCCGTTGGAATTTGTCAATGTATTGGTGGTAGGACTAAACTCCGGTGCCTCTACCAACTCTGAAGGAAATTTTACTATAGAACAGGTACCTCCCGGCATTTATCGTCTACAAGCTTCCAGCCTGGGATACAAAACCGTACTTACTCCAGAATATCGGGTAAATCATATTACCCCACATGTTCAAATAGAGATGGAGGAAGATGAACTGACCTTAGATGCCGTAACCATCACTGCTTCTCCTTTCCGTAGAGTAGCAGAAAGTCCGGTAAGTCTACGCGTCATCGGGCTAAGAGAAATAGAAAAAGCTCCAGGAGCTAATCGCGATATATCCCGTGTTGTACAGAATTATCCGGGAGTAGCCTTTTCTCCCATCGGATACCGTAATGATTTAATTGTCCGTGGTGGAGGTCCCTCTGAAAACCGTTTCTATCTGGACGGAGTAGAAATACCTAATATAAACCATTTTAGCACACAAGGAGCCTCCGGAGGTCCGGTTGGTTTGATTGATGCCGACCTGATACGAAGCGTAGAGTTTTATAGCGGTGCCTTCCCGGCCAACAGAGGAAATGCATTGAGTTCTGTACTCGACTTCAGTCTGCGAGACGGAGATATGGAACACAACTCCGTAAAAGCCACATTAGGAGCTTCGGAAGTGGCCCTAACCTCGAACGGACATTTAGGCAAAAAAACATCTTATCTGGTATCAGTACGCCAATCCTATCTGCAAATGCTGTTCAAAGTTCTGGGATTACCTCTCCTTCCGGCTTATACAGATGCTTCCTTTAAGATAAAAACACGCTTCAATCCGCACCATGAGCTGACAGTTTTAGGCCTGGGAGGTATAGACCGAATGAAACTGAACTTTGATATTGAAGGTGAAGATGCCGAATATATATTGGGATACTTGCCTAAAATAGAACAGGAAACATTTACATTAGGAAGTGTCTACCGCCACTATGGTGGTCCGCATATACAGACCATTACTGTCAGTCACAGTTATCTGAATAACCGTAACCTGAAATACCGAGATAATGATGAAAGTTCGGAAGACAACCTGACATTACGTCTCCGCTCCATAGAACAGGAAACCAAGATAAGAATGGAGAATACTTCAAACTGGAGTGTATGGAAAGTAAATCTGGGAGCCGAACTGAATTATTCACAATATGACCAGAACAGTTATCAGCAGTTATTCACAGACCAAATTCATGTGTTCGACTATAAGACCAATCTGAATATGCTACGCTGGGGAATATTTGCTTCAATAGATTATACCTCGGCAGACGAGAAGTTTACAGCTTCACTGGGAGTCCGGGCCGATGGCAATAATTACAGTGATAAAATGAAAGAAATGTGGAAGCAGCTTTCTCCACGCCTTTCTGTTTCTTATCGGCTGGCAGAAGGTCTGTTCTTAAGTGGACATCTGGGACAATATTATCAACTTCCGCCATATACTGCTTTAGGATTTAAAGAAGACGGGCGAGCTTACACTAATCAGAATCTAGACTATATATCTGTTTCACAAAAAAGTCTCGGACTGTCTTGGAATCCTAACGAAACAATGGAACTGTCTATAGAAGGATTTCACAAACAATACAAGCATATGCCTTTCTCCATAAACGATGGAATCCCTCTTTCCTGTAAAGGTAACGACTACGGGGTAATAGGAAACGAAGCACTGCGATCGGATGCAGAAGGACGCTCCTATGGGGTAGAAATGATGTTCAAGTGGTTAGTGGCCCAGAAACTGAACCTATCTTCTTCCCTCACCCTCTTTAAAAGTGAATTCAAGTCGAAAGAAAATGAAAGCTATATTGCATCGGCATGGGATAACCGTTTCATCTTCAATGTGAGTGGAACCTATAGTCTTCCCAAACAATGGAGTATCGGAATGAAAGCAAGCTGCATAGGAGGAGCTCCTTATACTCCATATGATGAAGAAAAATCTTCACTTGTAGAAGCATGGAATGCACAGGGAAAAGCATACTATGACTACAGCCGGTACAATACAGAACGCCTTCCTTTCTTCGGACAGCTGGATGTCCGCGTAGATAAAACTTTTTACTGGAAGAAATGCATGTTCGGAATCTATCTGGACATACAGAATATTACTGCCAGCAAACTGAAACAACCCGACGTACTGATGAGTACAGGTACTATAGAAAATCCTTCGGCTGCTCCATCCGAACAACGCTATGTAATGAAATACATCAAGCAGGAAAGTGGCACATTGCTTCCCACTTTAGGCATCACTTTTGAATACTAATCTACCCAATAGATAACAAGATACTTTAGAAAGGCAAAGGGACTATTCCGGCAGCAAGCTGCGAAACAGTCCCTTTGTCTTTTCTTACATATAAAGAATCAGGAGAACTTTTCTCCAAACTTCATTTCCACATCATTTACAAATTTACGGATGGCATTATGATCATCTTTCTTACAAATGAGAAGCACATTATCGCGAGCTGCAACCAAATATCCTTCCAATCCCTGTATCACAGCCAATTTACCTTCCGGCATCAAAACTACATTATCTTTACAATCGTACAGTAATGTATTACTATTGATTATCACATTCTTATCGTGATCTTTAGGAGACGTTTCATACAGCGATTCCCATGTTCCTAAATCAGCCCATCCAAAATCGCAAAGTTGTACATACACATTATTAGCCTTCTCCATGATACTGTAATCAATAGAGATATTAGGGCAAGAAGTAAAGTCGGGTACATCGCACTCCACACGTGGACAGATTTCGGACATCATTTCATGAAATGCTTTTAGAATGGTATTCACATGCCAGATAAAAATGCCTGAATTCCAATAGAACTCATTGCTTTGCACAAAAATCTCGGCAAATTCTTTTGCCGGTTTTTCTATAAAGGTCTTTACCTTGAAGAAATCACCCTCTTTCTCTTCATCAATTTGTATATATCCATATCCTGTTTCTGCCTTTGCCGGCTTTATACCGAGTGTAATCAGTTTATCCGTACGCGAAGCAAACTCAAGTCCTTTCAAAATAGCTTCCCGAAAGCGTTCTACATTTAATATCAAATGATCAGCCGGCGCCACTACAATTGTAGCATCAGGATTAATCTTCTGTATTACATGAGAAGCGTAAGCAATAGAAGGAGCAGTATTTCTTCTTTCTTCTTCAATAATCAACTGATTTTCTTTTATTTCAGGAAGCATTTGCAAAACCAAATCCTTATAATCACGATGTGTAGTGATATAAATATTCTCTACCGCTACAATCTGTTTATATCTTTCAAACGTTTGCTGCAACATCGTTTGTCCGGTTCCGAAAAAGTCAAGAAACTGTTTAGGTAGTGATTTACGGCTATAAGGCCAAAAGCGTCGCCCCATACCTCCAGCCATAATTACACAATAAAAATTATTATTGCCCATGATAAAAGAATCAGTTTTAAAGTTTATGCTAAGATAAGTTTTATTTTAGAAGAATCCAGCATAAAGGCCTTTAAATAGTGTTAGAAAATTGCTTTTTTAAAAGAAACGATATGGCTCCTACTATATTATAACTCTCAGCAAAGTACTTCGTATGCTTTCATCCACAATCATACAAGCACTATACGAAAATAATATGCCCACACCCCAGGGGGCTATAACTTTCGGACAAGACACAAATAAATAAAAAGTTTATCAGTATTTATTTCTATAGAAAACTAAAAAAGCCACAGAAACACAATAGAACATGTTTCTGTGGCTATGATATTGAAAGCTATATTATAGCTGTACTGTTTTCATTATTTTATCCAATGCACCAGCATGGGCTGATACATAGTTTCCGGCATTTTTCCCAGAAGCAGCAAGAGAAGCAGGATCTTTTATCCAATTATCCATTAAGGCATTAAATTCTTCAGCTCCAGTTATCTCAAAACCACCTTTGCATTGTTTCAACCCTTGTGCTTCGAGAAACTTTTTATTGTTAGGTCCAAAAACAACAGGAATACCGTAAACGGCAGCTTCCAGTGTATTATGAATACTTACGCCAAATCCTCCTCCTATATAGGAAACTTCTCCGTAACGATAGATAGAAGAAAGAAGTCCAAAACAATCGATAATCAAGCAATCTGCCTGTTTCACATTTTCTTCTGTCGCCTCAGTATAACGCACCACAGGACGTTTCAATTTCGCCATAATTTCTTTCAAATGGCTTTCACTGATTACATGAGGAGCTATTATCAGCTTCATCTCCGGATGACTGTTGAAGTAAGGTATAAAAATATCTTCATCCGGTGCCCATGAACTACCAGCCACAAGGGTCAGCGCATTTCCTTTGAATTGCTCTACCAAAGGAAGATTTTTGGCTTGATTACAGATTTCCAGTACACGGTCGAAGCGGGTATCTCCCACTATTGTGGTATTGGATATGCCAATCGTTTTCAACAAATGTACCGACTCTTCGTTCTGTACAAAAAGGTGAGTAAAACTTTTCAAGGCATCCTTATAGCATCCTCCATACCAGCGGAAAAAGATTTGTCCCGGACGGAAGATAGAGGATACGCTATACACCGGAATCTGGCGGCGATGTAATTCTTCCAGATAATTTTTCCAAAACTCATACTTAATAAAGAAAGCCATGTACGGATGTGCCAGGTCGATAAACTTCTTTACATTTCCCGGTGTATCAAGTGGCAGATAGCAAACCACATCGGCTCCTTTGTAGTCTTTTCTCACTTCATAGCCTGATGGAGAAAAGAAAGTCTGCAAAATCTTGTAGTCCGGATATTGTTTCCGGATTGCTTCTATAAGAGGACGCCCTTGCTCAAATTCACCTAAAGAGGCAGCGTGAAACCATAAATAGCGGGCAGAGGGGTCTATATGCTGTTTCAAGATGGAAAAGGACTCTTTCTGTCCTTTCACCATCTTTGATACTTTTTCACTGAAAAGTGCAGCCAAACGGACTGCACTTACATAAAGAAATATAATCAGATTATAAATCATCACACTTGGTTTTTATTTGAGTACCTCTACAGCACGACGCATACGTCTTACGGTCTCTTCCTTTCCCAATACAGCAGAAATATCAAACATATGAGGTCCCTTACCTTCACCAACCAATGTAAGACGGAACGCATTCATAATGTTACCCAAATGATAGCCTTTGTCTTCAATCCACTTCATCACAACTTCTTCCTGATGAGCCAATGAGAAATCATCTAATGATTCCAGTAAGTCGGCCAATTCCAACATACGTTCTGCAGAATCTTCTTTCCAACGTTTCTTTACGGTCTTCTCATCGTATTCTACAGGAGCAACAAAGAAGAATTTACAAGTTTCCCACAATTCCTTCACAAAGCTGACACGTCCCTTCATCAATCCTACTACAGTTACCACTGTTTCCATAGGAGCTTCTATTCCATGTTCTTTGAGAATTGGCATAAACAATCCGGCAATCTCTTCATCGCTCTTCATCAGGATGTATTCGTGGTTAAACCATTTACCTTTTTCGTAATCGAACTTAGCACCAGCTTTGCTACAACGATGCAGGTCGAACAATTTGATCAGTTCATCCATCGACATCAGCTCCTGGTCATTACCCGGATTCCATCCCAGCAAAGCAAGGAAGTTGATTACTGCCTCCGGCAAATAACCTGATTCACGATATCCCGAAGAAACTTCTCCAGTTTTCGGATCATGCCATTCCAATGGGAATACAGGGAATCCCAAACGGTCACCATCGCGCTTACTCAGTTTACCATTTCCATCCGGCTTCAGCAACAGAGGCAAGTGAGCAAATTCCGGCATCGTATCTTCCCAGCCAAACGCACGATACAACAGCACATGCAAAGGTGCAGAAGGAAGCCATTCTTCTCCACGAATTACATGAGAAACTTCCATCAAATGGTCATCTACAATATTGGCCAAGTGATAGGTAGGAAGTTCATCTGCCGATTTATACAGCACCTTATCATCCAAAATAGATGAATTAATCACAACTTCTCCTCGAATAATATCGTGTACATGTACATCTTCATTCGGTTCAATCTTGAAACGAACTACATACTGTTTACCTTCTGCAATGAGTGCATCCACTTCTTCCTTACTCATGGTAAGAGAGTTGCGCATACTACCACGAGTAGATGCGTCATACTGGAAGTTAGGAATTTCCTTACGTTTTGCATCCAGTTCTTCCGGAGTATCGAAAGCAATATAAGCCTTTCCGCTATCCAGCAATACCTGTACATATTTCTTATAAATATCGCGACGCTCCGACTGGCGGTATGGACCATAATTTCCTCCGAAACTTACCCCTTCATCGAAATGAATACCTAACCATTTAAAAGATTCGAGAATGTATTCTTCTGCTCCCGGAACAAAACGGTTTGAATCTGTATCCTCGATACGGAAAATCAATTCTCCACCATGCTGGCGGGCAAACAGATAGTTATACAAGGCAGTACGTACACCGCCGATATGCAATGCACCAGTAGGGCTAGGTGCAAAACGAACTCTTACTTTTCTTTCTGACATAGTGGTTTCTATCTAAAAATACAGTGCAAAATTAAGCTAATTTTCCCGTTTTTTTCTTATTTTGCACCCAAAATATACTTCATTATGAAAAGTTTCCAGACCGAAAGGCAGTTCTCATACAAGGAACTGCTATATAAAAGCATTATTTTTCTAGCTACAGTAACCCTGCTCGTCTATTTCCTGCCACGGGAAGGGAAATTCAATTATCAGTTTGACATTAACAAGCCCTGGAAATACGGACTGCTTCAAGCCTCATTCGATTTTCCAATCTACAAAGAAGAGCAACAAGTACAGCACGAGCAAGACAGTGTAATGGCTGCCTATCGTCCTTACTATGGACTAGATAAAAGAATTGGTGATGAAATGATAAAAAAATTCAAAGATGACTATGCCAGCACTCTCTATCATATTATCCCCAATCCAACATATAGAAATCACATTGAACGACTATTGAAAGAAATATATGAACAAGGAGTAATCGGTGTCAATGATTTGTCCAATTTGCGGAAAGATAGTTTTTTCCATATACGGATTGTGGACAGAAACATATCAAGTCAACGAGATATAAATAATCTGTATACAATTAAACAGGCTTATGAAGCACTTATCAAGTCTGATACAATCCATTACAACAAACGGATGCTACAGCTCTGTAACCTGAACAATTACATTGCTCCTAATTTGATTTACGATGCAGAGAAATCGGAATCGGCGAAGCAGGATTTGCTGTCAAACATTTCCTGGGCCAGTGGTTTCGTCATGAACGGACAAAAGATTATTGACCGGGGAGAAATTATCAACCAGCAAACCTACAACATCTTAAAGTCACTCCAAAAAGAATGGAGCAAACGAAGCGAGACCACTACCGAGAAACGTCTTACTCTCTTCGGACAAATCTTGTTTGTAGCGATTCTCATTGGTATTTTCTTTACCTATCTGGAACTTTTCCGCAAAGATTATTATAGCCGGAAACGATGTCTATATCTGCTCTTCAGCATTATCGTCATCTTCCCCATCATATCGTTTATCATGGTAGAACACGCTTTTCTTAACGTATATATTGTTCCTTTTGCCATGATACCGATTATTATACGTATTTTCCTCGACTCCCGCACCGCTTTTATGGCACATATCACCTCCATATTGCTATGCTCTATTGTACTGCGTACACCGCATGAGTTTATCTTACTTCAAACCGTAGCAGGTATGGCAGGTATCTATAGTCTTCGGGAATTATCGCAACGATCGCAACTTCTGCGAAGTGCTTTTATCGTAACACTGTCTTATGCGATTCTCTATCTGGCACTAGACCTTATTCACGTCAGTACGATAGCACAACTCAGCACGAATATGTATATCAATTTTATCCTGAATGGAATTCTGCTTCTATTCACTTATCCGTTGCTGTTTATATTGGAAAAGACCTTCGGATTCACTTCTAACGTAACATTAGTAGAGCTCTCCAACATCAACAACAAACTAATGAGGGAGATGTCGGAAGTAGCACCTGGTACTTTCCAGCACTCCTTACAATTGGCTAACCTCACTGCTGCTGCTGCTAACCGCATCGGAGCCAACAGCCAACTGGTACGTACCGGAGCTATGTATCACGATATAGGTAAGATGCTCAATCCCGCCTTTTTTACAGAGAATCAATCAGGTGTCAATCCTCATGACCAATTGACTTATAAACAAAGTGCTCAGATTGTCATCAGCCATATTACGGATGGAATGAAACTGGCGGATAAGTATAATCTTCCTACGGTTATAAAAGACTTTATCTGTACCCATCATGGAGCTGGACTTACCAAATATTTTTATATTTCATATCAGAACGAACACCCGGATGAAGAAGTCGATAAAACAGCTTTCCAGTATCCCGGTCCCAATCCGTTTACCAAAGAGCAGGCTATTCTGATGATGGCAGACTCGGTAGAAGCAGCTTCACGCAGTTTACCGGAATATACAGAAGAAAGCATTTCGGCATTAGTCGACAAGATTATAGACAGTCAGGTACAAGAAGGCTATTTTAAGGAATGTCCGATTACTTTCAAAGACATAGCCACTGTAAAAACTGTATTCAAGGAAAAACTGAAAACAATGTACCACACACGTATCAGTTATCCGGAACTTAAGAAATAAAAGAAATGCCTTCATACTCTATTTGCTTCAAATAAAGCATATCAAAAAGTATGAAGGCATTTTTATTTAAAAGTAATTCATGCTGTCTGATAGAGTTTTAAATGCCCTGTTATTACATTCGAAAACGTGACTTGTATCATCAGCATTCGATACTTGTATCGTTAGCTTACGATACTTGTATCATCGGCCTTCGATACAAGTAACGTAAATCAACCCTTATTTTCGTATAAGCAGTTTGTTTAAAAACTTGCCCTAAAATGCAAAAACTATTGTTTTACAGCATCCAATAAGCCTTCGCAGGCATCTTCCAAAATATCGAGTACATTTTCGAATCCCTGCGCACCGCCATAGTAAGGATCGGGGACATAATCCACAACCTTTACCCGACAATAATCAGTCATTCGTTGAATTTTACGTTCTGACTCAATATCCGGTGCTTTTTCACGCAACGCATCGATATTGCGATTATCCATACCAAGAATCAGGTCAAAATTATAGAAATCTTCTGTACGTACCGGACGGGACAGATGAGTAATGTGATAGCCACGCCGTGCAGCATGTGCCCGCATCCGCTCGTCGGCCGGCTCACCGTGGTGAAAGCTGCTGATACCAGCCGAATCAACTTCAATATCATGCTCCAGTCCGGCTCTTTTAATATATGTACGCATAATTTCCTCTGCCGATGAAGACCGGCAGATATTTCCTAAACAAACAAAGAGTATTCGCTTCATGCTTATTTTATATTCAGATAATCTTTAAACTTTTCTACACTCAGGTTCATTATCAGTTCTTCCGGGAAACCAGTTTCATCCACCAGTTGCCACACATAGTCATAAGTGGCAATATCAAAAGAAATATGTGCATCGCTTCCTAAAATAACCGGTACTTCATATTTCTTACAAAGACGAAGTATCTCTAAATTATTACCTCTCGCCTCTGCTTTATTCCGGCAAGGTTTCAATGAACTATTGTTTATTTCCAACAAAGTACGATATTCTTTTGCGGCTAGTACAATAGGCTCAAAATCGAGCTGGGCTGTTCCGTCACCCGGATGACTGATAATATGAGTATATGGATTAGCAATGGCATTTATCATACCTTGCGTATTTTCTTCTCTTGTACCCTGACTGTAACACAACGAATGAATACCAGCAATACGGATATCAAGCATTTGCATGGTCCTTTCATCCAAGTCGAGTGTACCTTTTGTATCTATAATATTAATTTCTGCTCCTAATAATAATTCAATACCATACATCCGACGAGGCACTACATGCAAATTACGGAAATAAATAGGATTGCACGTTCCTGGAATACCCGGCGAATGCTCTGTGATACCCAATACTTTCAATCCTTTCCCTGCAGCAGCCTGTGCCATTTCCTGCAAAGTACTGAAAGCATGTCCACTTGCTACTGTATGTGTATGTACATCTAATTCTACTTTTTTCATAAACTATATTTTACATCGGGTCTACATCATAATAAACCGTCAGCGAGCGGAAGCGTTCATCTTCCATAATGCTGCGCTGTACTTGAGTTAAATAATCACGCACTTTTTTCATCGAAGCAGTCTGTTCCACCTTGACTACTATTTTTCGGATAAATAAGGTCTGTATACGCGATATAGGAGGCTTGTCAGGTCCTAAAACTCGACTTCCCAGCCCGCTTCGCAGATAAGCAGCCATCAAATCGGCAGCTTGTCCAAGCACATCTTCTTTACGGTGCTTCAGATACACATATACCAAGCGGTAGAAAGGTGGATAATGAAATAATTCCCGTTCATCAATCTGCTCCTGATACATTCTGGGATAATCATTCGTCATCACTTCATGAATGACAGGCAACTCCGGCGACTTTGTCTGTAACACGACCAGACCTTGTTTATTCTTTCTTCCGGCACGCCCTGCTACTTGCGCCATCAACTGGAAAGCACGTTCATAAGAACGGAAATCGGGATAGTTCAACATCGAATCAGCATTCAATATACCTACTACACTCACCTTATCGAAATCCAGCCCCTTCGATACCATTTGTGTACCAATCAGAATATCTGTGCGCTGCTCTTCAAAATCGGCAATAATCTTTTCGTAGGCCGTACGGGTACGTGTCGTATCCAAATCCATCCGGGCAATACGGGCATCGGGAAACAAGACCTTCATATCATCTTCTATCTTTTCGGTTCCAAATCCCCGGTTTACCAGTTCCGTTCCTCCACATGCCGGACATGATTTCGGTACGGTTTCCGTATAGCCACAATAGTGACAAGTCAACTGGTTTAATCCTTTATGATAAGTAAGACTGACATCACAGTTCTTGCACTTGGGCACCCATGCACATGTACGACATTCTATCATAGGAGCAAAGCCTCTCCGATTTTGAAATAAAATGACTTGTTCTTTCTGTTCCAGTGCCTCACGTACTTTTTGCAAGAGTAAAGGAGAAAACTGAGCAGTCATCCGTTTCTTACGAGCAAGTTCCTTTATATCTACTAACTCCACATGTGGCAAAAGAATATTCTGATGACGTTCTTTCAGTTCTACCAGGCCGTATTTTCCATTCAGGGCATTGTAATAAGTTTCAATAGCCGGAGTAGCCGTTCCCAACAAAGTTTTCGCACCAAACATGGATGCAAGCATGATGGCTGCATTGCGTGCATGATAACGGGGAGCAGGATCCTGCTGTTTATAAGTTGCTTCGTGTTCTTCATCTACAATGACCAATCCTAACCGGCGGAAAGGTAAAAATACAGATGAACGCACTCCCAAAATCACATCATAATCGTGTTCCGACAATTGTTTCTTCCAAATTTCCACACGCTCGGCATCCGGAAATTTGGAATGATAAATGCCTAAACGAGAACCAAACACACGCTGCAAACGTTCGGTAATCTGTGTCGTCAAAGCTATCTCAGGCAATAAATACAAAACTTGCTTTCCTGCCTTCAAAACCTGTTCTATCAGATGAATATAGATTTCGGTCTTCCCACTGGCAGTTACCCCATGTAACAGACATACACTTTTCTCGCAAAAACAATTCAGTATTCCGGTATAAGCACGCAGCTGTGCTTCACTCAATAGATTCAATGCCACCAGTTGACGGGAAGTTTCAGTCAACCGTCCTATTTCCTGGTTATATACTTCGAGAACCTGTTTATCTACCAGACCATTCAATACAGCAGGAGAAACACCGGCTGCCTGCAACAGGGCCTTTTTGGAAACTTCCTTTAATTCTGTTCCATCCTGCGTCCATCCGGACAACTCAATGTACTTCATCCACAAAGCCAACTGTTTGGGGACACGTGTCAGTTTATCGAACTGAAGACGTACAGCCTCCTCCGTCCGCATTTGCTCCGTCAGCCTTACACGTGCTTCTGTACGAGGTTTATAATGATGTTTTAATTCTTCTTTTACACGAATCGCCTGTTTATCCAACAACGATTTTATAACCGGAAGTAATAATTTGATTCCACTAGCCTTTTCCAGTTGAGTAACATACTGCTCCGGATCGTTACTGAGCAAATCAAGTATCTGTTGTTCTTTGAGAGGAAGAGGAACTTCCGATTCGAACTCCGGATTATACACAACCAAAGTTTCACTTTCTATCTTCAACCCCGACGGTAACGCTGCCTTGTATACATCACCCAATGTGCACAAATAGTAGTCTGCCATCCATTGCCAGAAATCATATTGGCGCTTCAACAATACAGGAGTTGTGTCCAGCACTTCACTGATAGCTTTGGTTTCATACCCCTCAGGCTTTTCTTCATGTACACGAGTCACAATTGCCGTATAAAATTTCTTACTTCCAAACTGCACAATAACACGGCAGCCTGGTTGCACACGGCTTTCCCATTCCTCCGGAAGCGAATAGGTATACTGTCCGACAACAGGTAAAGGCACTATGACATCCACGTACTTCTTCATGCTACAAAGGTACAAAAAACACTTGCTTCCGATTGCCCGTTTATCAAACTTTTATAGCTTTGCAAAAGAACAATTATACAATACAACTTATGAAAATATACAAAATCGGTATTATCGGTTGTGGAGGCATTGCAGCAAAAATGGCAGCCACATTGGGAGGGATGAAAGGAGTCGCGCGATACGCTGTTGCTTCCCGTTCGATAGACAAAGCACAACAATTTGCAAACGACTGGCAGTTCACTAAAGCTTACGGCTCTTACGAAGCACTGGCAGACGACCCGGAAGTAGATTTGATTTACATCGCTACCCCACATGCCATGCACTACGACAATGCACGTATGTGTATTCTGAAAGGCAAACCGGTGTTGTGTGAAAAAGCATTCACGGCCAATGCCCGCCAGGCAGAGGAATTGCTTCAACTGGCAAAAGAAAAAGGAGTATTCATCACAGAGGCAATCTGGACCCGCTATATGCCACTGTCCCTCACTATACAGGAACTAATTCAATCGGGTGTCATCGGCACTCCCCGTACTTTATCTGCCAACCTAAGCTACGTCATCGACAACAAGGAACGCATCATCCGCCCGGAACTGGCAGGAGGTGCCTTGCTGGATATCGGTGTTTATACACTGAACTTTGCAGCTATGGCATTTGGCACAGAGATTGAACAAACACACAGCGTATGTCAAAAAAACGAAACCGGTGTCGACTCACAAGAAAGTATTACCCTTTTCTATAAAGACGGTAAGATGGCTACGCTCCAAGCCAGTATCCACGTACAAAGTGACCGTCAGGGAATCATTGCAGGAGATAAAGGATTTATGGTAGTAGAAAACATCAATAATCCGCAATCAGTACGTATCGTAGACCGCAAGTATAATACCACTGCTATATATTATGCACCTCAGCAAATCACGGGATACGAATATCAAGTATATGCCTGTATCGAAGCACTCGAAAATGGATGGTTGGAATCGCCTTATATGCCACATTCCGAAACCTTACGCATCATGCATCAAATGGATGCACTAAGACGAGAGTGGGGAGTAGTTTATCCATGTGACTAAATAAAGACTAGCCTATAAACAAATACCAAAATCCTCTCTTGTACGAATCTATCGTACAAGAGAGGATTCAATTTATTGATAACCTTTAAAAAATAATATCGGTATATTCAACATTCAAGAAGAATCAGAACAGATAAGCCAATGATATCTGCCAAGTATTTTTCTTCATATCAACAGTCGGACCTTCGTATTCGTCGGATACAGCTTTAGCAAGCTTACTGATACCAAAATTGTAATTTAATCCTATCTGAATATGACGGATCAGTTTCACACCTGCTCCTACATTGAATGTAGTATAACAAGTCTTCATATCAAAAGCCTCTGAAAAATGTCCACTACCTACATTGAAACCAAACTGTGGACCAGCAGCTACATAAGCGCCCAATGTACTACCTAAGCCAAACGACCACTTTAAATTTACAGGAACCTCTACTGATTTCAAGGTCTGACTTGCGCTATAGATCTCTCCTCCCTCATCCTTCATAAATTTTGCCCCATCTTGGTTATACAGAGCAGCCACATCAAATCCTAAACCAACAACCGGTAAGGTAAATTCAACCATCGGACCTACAAAAAATCCGGTACGGTTATCTCCCTTCACCACATCCTGTGAGAAAGACAAAGTAGAAATATTCAATCCGCCCTTCAAACCAAACTTCACTTGAGCTTGTGCAGGCAATACAATCCATAAACAAGCAAAAATCACAAATGTGGATAAAAATTTCTTCATATAATCTTAATTTTATTGGTTATAAAAACAAATGTAATAAAATTCCACAAAAAAAGAAATATATTACATTTTTTCCAGTATGCAATCCAAGCTTTTCACAACGAAAAAAGGAGTCCAGCGAAAGTATATTAAAAATGAATAGGATCTCTATCAAAAAAGGCTGAACCCACTCTTGGGTTCAGCCTTTTCATCAGACTTACTTTATTTGCCAACAATTGATATACAGACACCTCGTGTCCTTTATTTTATTACAAGGTCCATCCTGCAGTCCAGTCTTCACCTTCTTTTACGGCACCTTTATAGTCTGTAGCTGTAAAGAATGAATCATCTGACAAGTCTTTACCACCGCTAACTGTACCTACATAGTTATTCTTCCACTGGAATACCTGATTAGTCAAATTACTTGCTACAGCTGTAAAATCTGTATTGGTATAAATACCTTGTTTTGAAGAAACTTCCCCATCCAAAGCTACATATTCCAATTTAGAAGTACCATCTTTCAATGCATTTTCTGTTTCGTTTGTTTCTACAGTCAGAGGTTTTCCTTTACCTGCAATCAACGCATTATACAACTCAACCTGAGTACCTGCACGCAAACGTACTCCCTGTTCTGTACCTCCATTTCCAATCAGTGTTGCATTGGCAATAACAGGATGAGCAACCGGAGTAGCAGCATTGTTATTTCCGTTGTTGTCACATTCCATCAAACAGTCACAGTCATATCCCAAGCTACCTTCAGCTTCCTGATAAGCAACAACAAACTGAGCTTTACCATTCCATCCTTCTGTCCAGTCGAAAGAGTCGTCACTACAACTGGTAGCAACCATATATTTCATATTTACAGAACCACCGAAGAACTCAAAACCATCATCCGATCCTTTATATGCCTGCAAATGTTCTACCGTAGTACCATTTCCAACTCCATAGAAAGAAACACCATTTGCTTCGTGTTCTTCATCAAACGCATATCCTGTATATTCCAAACGGATATATTTTAATGTACCTGAATTGTCATTATCATTTGAACCACCATAAGCAGCGTTACCGATTTCAGAAAGTCCAGATCCGTTATTGGTATGAGCATAACCACAGATGTGCAATCCTCCCCACGCACCAGCTTCCTTCTTTTCAGAAGTCATTATAATAGGATTTTCCGCAGTACCTTGTGCATTGATCTTTGCTCCCTGTTCTACCAAAATATAGTCCACAACCTCATCATACTTTGCAATAAGAGTTACTCCCGGTTCAATCGTCAATGTTACGCCTGGTTTAACATGAACACCTCCAGTCAATGTATATGTTTCTCCTGATTTCAATGTCATGTTTTCAGTAATATCCTTATCAATTACATTCTGGCCACCTTCTTCCGGTCCTGACGGAGTTGTATTATCACTACAAGAAGTTGTACACAATGCCATACCTGTAAACAATGCCATAGCAGCAGATTTCCAATACTTTTTCATAATAAAATGTTTTTTAGTTTAATCGTTTTTTACCTTAACTATAAATTATATGTTACTCCAATTTCAAAATTAGTACCTCGTTTAAATCGTTCCACCTCTACTTTTTCTCCTGTAGACGGTACTTCCTGTTTAAATATCACAGGCTGATTCAACAAGTCATTTACCTGTAGTTTAAAAGCTATTTTTTCGTTCAGTTTAAAGCTGGTCACCCAATTCAGAGTATGTACAGGCTGCTGCTTCACATCTCCCAATCCAGAAATACCGACCGATTGAATACGTGGTCCTTGTAAATTATATACTAATGCAGCACTCAACTGTTTGACTTCTCCAAATCGCGGGCTATATGTAATATCCGCATTAACCAGATAAGGTGATGCCCCTTGCAGTGCACGCTGTGTATTGGTGTAGGCTCCTCCTTCCGGCAGTTTTACGTCGGTATACATAAAGGAAGCATTCGCACCGAAACGCAAATCGCGAACAAGTTCTTTCCGGAATTCTACCTCCAATCCTGTAGCCATACCATTGCTGGCATTTTGGAAAGAATGTACAGTTGCACCTCCCGCCAGAGTCTGTATCTGTTCAATCGGATTCTCCAAATGTTTATAATAAGCAGTAGCAGAAAACATATCTCCATTATCAAAGAACCACTCGTAACGCAAATCTATATTGTAATTATAACCATTCTTCAAATCTGCATTACCTCGAATCTGTGCAGAACCATATGATTCCTGATAAAGGAATGGAGCCATTTCAATAAATGACGGACGAGTCACTGTACGAGAGAATGAGAAACGAAGATTCTGCTGTTTGTTAAACTGATAACGTAAATTCATTGCAGGAAAAAGATCGTTTGTCTTCAACTCTCTTCGATGACGTTTTCCTCCATCATCCGCATAGTCCACCCACTGGTTACTGCTTTCATAACGAACCCCCACATTCACCAATAAAGCTTCCAACGGGTAAATATCAGCCAACACATATCCTGCATAAATTTTGTTTCCTGCAGTATAACTGTCCTTAGGTTGCTGAGAACGTGAAATAGAAACTTCTCCATTTTCTATTGCTTCCTGATTTAAAAAGCCTGAAGGATTATAAATATCCTCCTCTCCATTTATTGTAGGATTCAGTTTGTTCAGGTTATAATAAAAACGGGTAGAAGCATAATCTCGTGTTTTATCCTTATAAGTAAATCCTGCCTGGAGTTTGTTTTGTGCTCCAAATTTGTATTCCCCAGACAGATTTCCTACCCATTCCTTTTCATCCAACACACCGAAATAACGCATGGTTTCCTGACGGTTTAGTTTGAAAAGATTGATGCTGTTACCCTCACGTATAAACATAATCTGACGACGATCGGGTTCATCACTGGCGGTCTTACTATAAGAACCTCCCCAATTCAAGCTCCATTGTTCTCCAAAAAAGTGTTTTCCATTGAGCTGATGATTTTGAAGACTATAAATATGAGTCACACTATTACTACCTATCAAATTATGGTCTTCATAATCGTACCCTTCCCGGTACATGTAAGTATCCACTGCATTACGTGCATAGAAAAAAGTATAGCTCAACTGATCTTGTGTACGGAAACGATATCCCAAACTACCAAGTCCTGCTATTTTCAATTCATTTGAATAGCTGTCATAGCTAAAGTCGTTCAAGGTTGTACCGGTAGCCTCCAATGTACGTACGCTCGAATCAAACATAGCCTGTTGTTCATTACTAATACCTACAGATGCCAATAAACTAAGTTGATTTCCATTTACATCGAAATTCTTACCAAAGCCAATATTTCCACCAAACTCCGGTAACGCTGTCTTTTTAGATACATCAAAAGTAGTACCGAACAATGAGTTTTTCTTCGCATACTCCTCAAACTCCAACAATTCCATATCACGCAGTTTCTGATCCAAAGAAGGAGTTTTAAACAATGTTCCATTCTGATCCATGCGATACATATCTTTTCCCAGTGTATTAAACTTTCCACCTACATTGAAAGAAACACTGAAAAAATCCTCACCAGTCTGCTCTTTAGTACCAATATCAATATGAGCTCCAGAATAATCAGCAAATGAATTTGCCTCATAAACTTTGCTCACTGTAATATTCTTAACTGTAGAAGTTGGAAACAAATCCAGCGGAATCAATTTATTATCCGGATTCGGAGAAGCAATAGGAAGTCCATTCAATGTCGTCGTGCTATATCGGTCACCCAACCCGCGTACAATAATCTGTCCGGCAGAAGCAACAGATACACCTGTAATCTTCTTCACCCCTTCCTCAACATTGGAGATACCTTTAATACTCATTTCCTTGGAACCAATGTTTTCAATGGCTACACTCGACTTCTGCCGTTCTACCATCAATGCTCTTTCATTTTCCAAGTTTTTTCTTGCCACAACTGTAACTTCCCCCAATTGTTGTTCATCAGATGTCAAGGCAATAACCAATTCCTCTTTATTTCCTTTTTCTACTACAATTTCCTGTGATTTGTAAGATACATATTGTACAAGCAATGTACACGATTTCCCTTTTATATCTTTAATTTCAAAGCAACCGTCTATGTCAGTAATTGCACCAGTAGAAGTTCCCACAACCTGTACCGTAGCTCCAATAAGCGGTTCCTTGGTTGTATTATCTATTACTACACCTTTTACCGTAAATGCCTGAGCACTGACACTTATCATCATTGCCGTGGCTGCCAAACACATTTTACTTGCACCAATCATTCTTTACTCTTTTTATTTTTCTGTCGCAAAAATATTCCGAGTATATTTCTTACAGATTGCATACTGCTGATAATTGGCTTACAGGTTAATTACAATTTCATTACACACCAAATTCTACTAACTCATTAGTAATTAGAAAGTAACAAGAACAAAACAGATGTAACAAAAACAAAACAATTATATTAAAAAAGAAAGAAGGGAAACAAGATAAACTTGCAATCGAAAAAGTAGACATAAAAAAAGAGACTATCAAAATAAAATTTGACTATTATTTTGTCATCTTAAACAAAATGACAATCTCGTTATACTTTCGAGATAGTTTTTGCCAATGACAACCTTTTTGATAGCTAAATTTTATTTTAATAGTCTCTTCCTTCAATACTAATAATATGTGACAGTTTGTTATTTCTTGGAATAATGGTATCTCATAGAGAATATATAAACCTCTATTATATCATCATGCACGGAATAAACGATTCTATGCTCTGCATTGATTCTTCTTGACCATTTCCCTGCCAGTTCATATTTAAGCGGTTCTGGTTTTCCTATTCCTGTGTATGGATGTGCAGCAATATCTTCCAATAAGGTTTTGATTTTATTTAAGATAGCCTTATTCCCACTTTGGGTAAAGTATAGGTATTCTTTTCGTGCCTGTTCTGATAATGTTATTCTGTACATGCTACACGTTTTAAGAAATCCTCTATGCTTTCACCTTCATTCTGAGATACAAAGTTACCGTTCTTAATATCTTCTTCGCCTTTATGTATTGCTTCCATTGTATCGGGTGACGACATGATGTATTCCGTTTCCTTTAGAGAGTTATATTCATCCAAAGAAATCATCACTACTCCTTTGCCATTCCCACGATTGACAACTACAGTATCATAATCGTCAATAACCGCATCAATGTAGCTTTTCAAATTGGCTCTTAAATCTGTGTAATTGGCTGTTCTCATAAACCCTCCTTTGTTATAGTGCAAAGATATGTACTTATTTGCGTACTTACAAATATAAATGGTTAATTATTGGATATTTAAGAAAAGGACAGCCATTTAAGAATGCCCTATCCTTCTCAATCAATAAAGTTTATTTATATCTTTCATCACCATGTAAAGCAGAGTTGATTCCTAAAGCCATTTCTGTAGCACTGAAACAATAGTGAAACAAATGCCTTAAAAGAGGATAAAAACAGGCAAAAGCAACAGCTTGTAATCGGGAGGTTGCACACGAAAAAAGGTTGTAACAACCAGTGTTACAACCTTTTTCTTTGTGGGCCAGCTAGGGCTTGAACCTAGGACCTCCAGATTATGAGTCTGTTGCTCTAACCAACTGAGCTACAAGCCCTGGAAATTTTAAACATTTCAAAACTGATGCAAAAGTAATGGATTAGGATGAAACCTGCAACATTTAGCAAGGAAAAATTAATAAAAAAAACTAATGCGACAAGACTTATCAATATATGTTGTATTTTTGTTCCACTTAATAATTTAATAATTAGGCATATGTCACAACAGTCAAAAGAAAATCACCTTACAGGCTTGTCAGAACAAGAAGTCCTTGCAAGTCGTCAGGCACACGGCAACAACTTATTAACACCTCCCAAACGCCCTTCCATGTGGAAGTTGTATTTGGAGAAATTCCAGGATCCGGTAATACGGGTATTGCTGGTTGCAGCATTTTTTTCTCTGATTATTTCCTTTATAGAAAGCGAATATGCTGAAACCATTGGTATCTTTTTTGCCATCTTTCTGGCTACCGGAATCGGTTTCTATTTTGAATACGATGCCAGCAAAAAATTCGACTTACTGAATGCTGTTGGAGAAGAAACCCCCGTTACAGTTATCCGTGACGGGAAAATACGCGAAATTCCCCGTAAAGACATTGTAGTAGGCGATATTGTCATATTGAATACCGGCGAAGAAATACCTGCCGATGGAATTCTGATAGAGGCTGTATCACTCCAAGTGAACGAATCAAGTTTAACAGGAGAGTTAATGGTCAACAAAACAACAGATGAAGCTCATTTCGATGAAGAAGCCACCTATCCGTCGAATACTGTTATGCGTGGTACTACCATCACCGACGGACATGGAGTGATGAAAGTAGAACGAGTAGGAGATGCAACTGAAATTGGGAAAGTAGCCCGTCAGGCAACCGAACAAAGCGGAGAACAAACCCCACTCAACATCCAGCTTACCAAGCTAGCCAATCTGATAGGAAAAGTAGGATTCACCATTGCGACCCTTACCTTTCTTACTTTTACAGCCAAAGACCTTTATGCCTATCTGACTACGACTCAAGTCACCGGATGGCACGAATGGCTGGAAATAGCCCGTATCGTACTGAAATACTTCATGATGGCTGTTACCTTAATCGTAGTAGCAGTTCCCGAAGGATTACCGATGAGCGTTACCCTCAGTCTGGCACTCAACATGCGCCGTATGCTGAAGACCAATAACCTGGTACGCAAAATGCATGCCTGCGAAACCATGGGCGCCATTACCGTAATCTGTACAGATAAAACCGGAACACTGACACAAAATCTGATGCAGGTATACGAAGCACAGCTCGACGAGAGTCATCCGGAACTGATAGCAGAAGGTATTGCAGCCAATTCAACCGCCTTTTTGGAAGAAAAAGGCGAAAGCGAAAAACCTTCGGGTGTAGGAAACCCTACAGAAATAGCTCTTTTGTTGTGGCTCAACAGCAAAGGAGAAAACTATATGCAACTTCGTGAAAATGCCAAAGTAGTCAACCAACTTACATTCTCTACCGAACGTAAATACATGGCTACCTTAGTAGATTCTCCTATCCAGAAGAAGCGAGTACTTTATATTAAAGGAGCTCCCGAAATCGTCATGAGTAAATGTAATCTGACTTCTGACGCTATCAATCAGTATAATGCACAGCTATTGGCTTACCAGAACAAGGCAATGCGTACCTTAGGCGTAGCTTATAAATACATTCCCGATGGGGCCTCAGAAGATTGTGCCGAACTGGTAAACGAAGGAGGAATGACCTTCATTGGTATTTTCGCCATCAGCGACCCGATTCGTCCCGACGTTCCCGAAGCAGTAAAACGCTGCCAGTCTGCCGGAATCGGTATTAAGATTGTAACAGGAGATACTCCGGGAACAGCTACAGAGATTGCCCGCCAGATTGGTTTGTGGAAACCGGAAGATACGGAACGTAACCGAATAACCGGAGTCGAGTTTGCAGCCCTAACCGATGAAGAAGCATTAGAACGTGTGCTCGACTTAAAAGTCATGAGCCGTGCCCGTCCGATGGATAAGCAGCGTCTTGTACAATTACTCCAGCAAAAAGGAGCAGTCGTAGCTGTTACAGGTGATGGTACAAACGATGCCCCTGCCCTTAACCACGCCCAGGTCGGCCTGTCTATGGGTACCGGAACGTCAGTTGCCAAGGAAGCCAGCGACATTACCTTGCTCGACGACTCATTCCACAGTATCGCTACAGCTGTAATGTGGGGACGATCACTCTATAAAAACATACAGCGCTTTATCGTGTTCCAGCTTACTATCAACGTAGTAGCTCTACTCAGCGTACTGTTTGGTGCATTCTTTGGTACAGCACTTCCTCTTACTGTAACCCAAATGCTATGGGTAAACCTGATTATGGATACTTTTGCTGCCATGGCATTGGCATCCATCTCACCCAGCATGGATGTCATGGACGAAAAGCCACGTCGCCGAAGCGATTTCATCATTACCCCCGCCATGCGCAACAACATTTTCGGAGTAGGATTGGGATTCCTTGCTATCCTAATGGGGCTTTTGGTTTATTTCAATCATCTTCCAGGAGGAATGGATACACATCACCTCACCATATTCTTTACCATCTTTGTCATGCTGCAGTTCTGGAATCTGTTTAATGCCAGTGTATTCGGAACCAACCATTCTATTTTCCGCGATGCCAGTCATGCGTTGGGAATGCTGAGTGTAGCAGCTATTATTCTGATTGGTCAGATTATTATCGTCACCTTCGGTGGAAAAGTATTCCGAACAGAACCGCTTCCAGCGATAGAATGGCTTTACATTATAGGAGCAACTTCTGCTGTGTTGTGGATAGGTGAATTATGGAGAGGTATCAAACGTCTTACCAAAAAATAATGCGACGATGAATTCAAACATCCGAAATATTATCTTCGACTGGGGAGGCGTTTTGCTGGACCTCGACGTAGAAGGTTGCATCCGTGCTTTCGAAAAAGCCGGAGCAACCCACATAAAAGAACTGCTGAACGGAACCAATGAACTTGGTGTATTCAAAGACTATGAATGTGGCAAGATAGATACTCCCGCTTTCCGCAAAGAAATCCGCCAACTCATAGGAACAGAATTGCCAGACGCAGAAATAGATCGTTTATGGAACAGTGAGCTGCTCTCTATTCCTCAAGAAAAACTGGAACTATTACAGAGCCTGCATTCCCGTTATAACCTTTACCTGCTCAGCAATACCAATGAACTGCATTGGGAACATGGTTCAGCTTATGCATTTCAGCATCAAGGGAAAGACCTTAAAGACTGTTTCAAACAGATTTTCCTATCATTCCGTATGGGACTGGCAAAACCCGATCCTGCCATCTTCCGTACAGCACTGCATGAAGCCGGATTATCTGCCGAAGAAACTCTTTTTATTGATGATGCAGAAATAAACTGTCAGGCTGCAGCTTCAGTAGGCATACATGCAGTTCATTATATACCCGGAACAGATTTAAACAAAATATTCGAATAATTACAGTACAATGCAAATTATCACAGACGCCATACAGTCCTTCTCTTTTCCTCCATGTGCAGCCACTATCGGCTGTTTCGACGGTGTACACCGCGGCCATCAGTACTTGCTCCAACAGGTAACCGAAGTAGCCCGGCAAGAAGGCCTGTCTACGGCGTTGATAACGTTTCCGGTTCATCCACGCCAGGTAATGCAAAGTGACTATCAGCCTCAACTACTATCTTGTCTTCCACAAAAGACAAATCTCATACAGTCACTTCCCGGAGATTATTGCATCATGCTGCCTTTTACTCACGAACTCTCTTGCCTCACTGCACGCGAATTCATGCAGTTTCTTCACCAGCAATACAACGTACGTACCCTGGTAATAGGCTATGATCATCGTTTTGGTCACAACCGAAGCGAAGGTTTTGAAGACTATTGCCGCTATGGTGAAGAATTACACATCAAGGTAGTTCAGGCACAAGCTCTGACGGAAGAAAACATATCCATCAGCTCTTCTGTAATCCGTGCCTTACTAAAAGAAGGAAACATAACACAAGCCAACCACTACCTAGGTTACTCCTATTATTTAGACGGTACAGTAGTAAACGGGTATAAGGTAGGCCGTAAATTAGGATTTCCTACCGCCAACCTTCTTCCCTCCTGCCCCGACAAACTGATTCCAGCCGAAGGGGTATATGCAGTATATACTTATATCGAAGGACAACGGTACAAAGGAATGCTCAATATCGGCTGCCGACCAACAGTTCATAATGGAACAAACCGTTCCATAGAAGTCAATATACTCGATTTCTCGGGTGATATCTACCATAAACAAATGCGTATTGAGTTTCAGCACTTCATCCGTAAAGAGCAAAGTTTTCCCAATCTTGATGCCCTGATTGAACAACTGAAAGAAGACAGAAATACAGTTTCAGAACTGCTCACTCTGTAAATTTCATTTCTACATTATTTTTACAAAAAGTGCTATATGTAATTCATATCCATTAGTAATTCTATAAAAAAGGTGTGCAGCCGCTTTTTCACAAAAACGACTGCACCAATATGTAAACTTTATATAAGAGAGAAAATTATCTTATTACATTTTTATTATTGAGCTGGATATCCAAATAATGTTTCTTGATTTGTAACTACAATCACATTACTTTCATTACCAACTTCTGTCATAGTCATAACTGTAGGTTCATCTGGATCATTGGGCACAACCTTCCAATTCATTGGGGCCCCCATTCCTGCTACAGTTGTGAAAAGCTTAGATCCACCTCCATTCCAACAAGCTACACCAAATTGGTCACCAGAACCTGTTAAAGTCAAAGACACCTCATCATTACTTATCACTTTAGTATCCAATAACAAAGCTCCATATCCTTGTCCTGCCAAAATATTCAAAGCATTATCAGTATAAATATAGCTACCTATAATAAACGCCATTGGATATGCTCCAACTACACTCTTTATGGCTTCACATCCAGCACTTGCATTCTTCTGATTTGCTGTTCCAAGCCCTTCATAAGTTACAAACCAAGGACCATTGGATACAAACAGCTGAGCAGGAGGTGTAACGGCCTTTGTCAATACAACTTTACCATCACGAGACTTCAACGATTTTGTATCTCCATCAAAAATCAGGTCATGTACCTCTATTCCTCCTAAATTCATTGAAGAATACATTTTTACTCCTTCTAAAGTCTGTATATAAGGATAAGACTCTGTAACAACCTTACCTTCCTCTTCGTAAGAATATACGAAAGTTCTATAAGAACGAGATATAGAATAAACTTTTCCATCTACTTCATACTCATAAGCCTTGCTCATCTTTCCTTCTGAAGCCTGTACACCATTCAAATAAGTATCCCATACAGTTTCTTCGGACAAAGGAGTCATCACAATTTTATTTTTTGTTTTCTTCCCTTGCAAAATAATTTCTTCTTTTGAAGCAGACATTATAGTAAATTCAAAGTCGCCTTCCATTCCGTCACCATCTTTACCCACATTTGCCGGATTATCAGGATCAGAGAAAAAATGAAATACCTCATTATATGTATCCACACTTAATATAGTACCTGAGCTTTGGTATAACTTATAAGTACTTTCCGATACCTTTCCACTGCCATAGACATCACTTGAAGCCTGCATCTTTCCATCTTTCGTAAAAGATACCAATATATTATAGCCTCCATAAGCCTGTAAAGCATTGGGATAATATTCCATTAACCAACCATTTGATGCACCTACTAATATTTCTTGATAGGATTTCATTGCAGCTTCAATTCGATTGGCCGAAGAATCATCAAAAATATCATCTTGTTCAGGGGCACATGCACTGAGTACAAACATAAGACTCAGTATTCCCCATAGTATATTACTTAACTTCTTCATAATTCCATCAATTTAAGTTTTTTAAATCCAATGTATATATTTCCTGAGTACGCCGCTGTACCACGTCACGTAAAGTCGTCAGGTCAATATTCCATTTAGTAAGGAAATATTCCTTTACAATATCAAACTTAGCTTCAATTGTTTCTTTTCCAGTCGAATCATATTGTCCTGTAGGATTACCCTCATTATCTAAAACAGGTACAACACCTAAATCAAGTTGTGCTTGCCAGGCTTCTTCTGTACTGGTTACATAGATACTGGTCAACTCTGCAAAATCTTCTCCTTCTTCTTTACTGGCATAACCGGAAATAAATCCTAAAGCAGGAGCATCATTATCATTCAAGTTAACCCAGTCAGCAGCTTTATACTTTCCCTGTGATACCAGATTAAAGTCTGTAGTATATTCTTTCAGCTGATTTAAGATATGACAAAACTCATGATGCATTGTTTTAAAAAACCAATAATTCAATACATCCAAATCAATATTGTCTACGTCTATTTCATTTACATTATACAATGTTACTTTTATACCTCCTTCAGCAACTCCCAATGTCACAGACTCATCTTCATTATATGCTTTTGAACCAATCAACTGCATGACACGCAAACAGTTTTCTTTCATAAAGTTTTCTCCTGCAACCTCATTATAAGAATCCAGCCATACATGCTGAATCAATTTTGCCAAAGCGATAGATTTATCATAGTCGGCAGGAATCAAATTATAAGTCATATCTGATTCCTTATCATCGTAGCGATATTTAAAATCTATATTATAAGGTATTACATAATTCTGTACTAACCACTTGTCGAACTCATTCTGTTCAGCAACTGTCTCACTTTCAAAGATACTCTTTGAATCAAGATCGTCTTCACTACAAGACCATACAAATAAAGCCGTAGCTAATACTAAAAACAATTTTATATTTTTCATAACCTTCTCTTTTTAAAGTTTATCTTGGATTAGGAGTCAATCCACCTCTAATTACATCTTTAGGCAACTGAATAGCACGACGTGGATCATCTACTTTCAAAATATCAGCACTCAATCCATCACGATTATGACCTACCTCAATTCCGTAACGTTTGATATCAAACCAACGAGAACCATCATGTAAAGTTTCCAAACGACGGAAATGTAATACACAATGAATGAAATTCTCCTGTTCACCTGCCTCCACCATAAAACCTTGTGGATGTAAAGTTTTCTTAATGGTTCCGACAGATTCACCATTTACAATAGCTTCAATTGGAGAATAAGGAATATCAGTAAAGAAATCATTAACTCTTTCTCTTGTCAGCTCTGGTAAATATCTCAAAACTCCCCGATTATCACGATAGGATGCATAGCAATGTCCACTCTGCCAAATATTCAAATCGGCTGCTGCCTTATCATATTCCTTAAGAAAAGCATAGGCTTCTGCACGACATAATAATGTTTCATCAGCAGAAAAAGCTACATGGACAATATGTGGATAACCAGTACCATTAATTTTATCCGTTTCTTCCCAAAACTCAGTAATCTTTGGGAAACGTACACACTGATTACCGCCATACAAAGTAGAAATATAAAATCCACTTGATCCACCTGTTCCCCATGGTCCTGTAGCCCAATAAGTTTCATTTGTACAAATAGGACGAGCATGGTTATAGCGTTGTTCCATACCAAGCATACAGCGCCCAGCAGCTGAATAAGCTGGCAACATTAAAAAGTTTGCTGTTTCACTAGTTCTTATATATTCATTAGAAATATCATCGGCACCAAATGCAGTATATTTTATCATCTGACGAGTTAAAGAAGCAGGAGAAGCTCCCAACGCCTTCGTTGCATACTCTACCACTTTATTATAATTTGACTTATCGGCCTTCACATAAAATAAGTTGAAACGAGCTGCAAATGCATAAGCTGCTTTGACATTAAAATGATACTTAGGTACCGTATAAATTCTATCATCAACATAAGGTAAAGCCGCTTCAATATCTGCATTGATTTTGCTATACAACTCTTCCAGAGTTCCACGCTCATAAGTTTGTTCAGGCTTCGTTTCAGGAGCACTTGCATAAGGCAAACCCATATCTTTACTTGCTGTCTGCGGATTATAAGGCAGACAGAAAACATTAGCCAGCATAAAGTGTCCATACGCACGGCAAAGCAAAGCTTCTGCACGTTGTGGGGCCAATCGCTCTGGATTTCCCATCTCTTCAATAGCGACCAGTGCTTGATTGGCTGCAGCTATCGCACTATAATATCCCTGCCAAACAGAATTTGGATCATCATTTCCCGAACTCTCAGAGCTTGTTTCCCACAAATAAGTTTCTTCTGTAATAGGATAATAATGATAAATATTATATGCTTTTCCATTATCCATCACATTATCTGTTCCGTATTCTGTAAGCAGAATGGAAGAATGTGTAGGATATGCAGAAACCAATATGGCTGTAATCTTTTCATCTGAGTTCAGCTCTGCACGATTATCTGGCATTGTATCCAGAAAATCCTCACACGATGTTAACCCTAATGCGAGTCCTATTGCAGCACTATAAATATATGTCATCTTCATATTTAAATCTCCTCTCTTTTAAATTAAATACCCAATCTCAGCGTTAAAGTAAATTGCTTTGGTACAGGAGCAGCTACTCCACCGGTATTAAAGAACTCAGGATCTTGTCCATTCAATTTACTATCTGCATAAATCAAGAACAGGTTAGTAGCCTGAAGTTTCAAAGACAGATTACTGATTTTTGCTCCGGAAATCCATTTTTTCGGGAAATCGTACGATAAAGAGATTTCCTTCATTCTAATAAAATCACCTTTGGCAATACGATCTGTAGAATAGTTATATGCATTATAAGCTTTATTCAAATAGTTATCATCTTGATTAGTACGTTTGTCTGCGATAACAGGAATTGTAGTATAAGCTTCATCTCCTGTATTAGTCCATCTGTTTTTAAATTCTTTTGGCATAGCATCCATATCAGAATATTCATTACTAAATGCTGGATCCAAACGAATTACATTTCCAAATGAATAGGTCATAAAGACATTCAACTTCCAATTCTTATATCTGAAAGTATTACCAAAACTACCAGTAAATGTAGGATCTGTAGGTCCTTCATAAACCAAATAATCCTTTATATCTGTCTGGAAATCAATATCACTTACTGTCAGCTGCCCCATTTCATTAATAAATGTCGGAAGTCCATTTTCATTCAGACCACGATAATCGATTGAGAACAAAGAACGAACCGGATAACCTTCCATTGCAAATCCCTGTCCAGTAATCATATCAATAACTTGTTTGGAACTTTCAAGATCTGTTACTTTGTTTCTTGCATGAGAAAAGATGAAATCTGTATTCCAAGTAAAATCCTTAGTTACAATATTTTTAGTCGACAAAGTAAACTCCTCACCACTTGATTCCATACTTGCCACGTTAGCATATTTGGCTATTTGTCCACCTACACCCATCGTATTCAGTATACCAATCAAATCGTAGTTATTACGCTTATACCAGTCAAAAGCAAAATTGATTCGATTATCAAGGAAACCGATTTCAGCACCGATATTCAACTCATGTTTCTTTTCATAAGTCAGTTCACTATTTTCTGAATCATAAATTTCCAATCCAGATTCTTTTACATCTGTGAAGGGACGCCAAGGGTTATAACTCTGAATAACGACACGTGAGTTTGTTACATTAGTAGGACCTCTGTCGGCAGTCAAAGAATAAGAAGCTTTCAATGTCAAATTAGACAATGCCGGTCTCAGATTTTCAAACCAACTTTCTTCATGCATGTTCCAAGCTGCAGAAATATTCCAAGTCGGAAGCCAGCGTGCGGCACGACTCTTACCTAATTTATTAGAACCTTCATAACGAATGGTTCCATTCAACGTATATTTTCCTTGATATGAATAAGTAGCAGTTCCAAAGAAAGCAACTTCACGAGAGCGAGTATATTCTACTGTATAATAATCTGTATTGGCTTCATTTCCCTGTTTAAAGAACAAGTAATCGTATGCAGGAAGCATACCCATACCATATTGCATACCCACACCATTAAACCAGGTTTGAGAACGATTCAATGCATTTACCTCCATACCACCAAAGAAGTTGAATATATGTTTTTCATTGAATACATCATTATAACTTGCAGTAGCACGGAAATCCCAACTATTCATACTATATTTTGTTTCACGGTAGAAACCACCGACTGGCAGTACAGATACAGGTAATGAGTTTGCTTTATCAGGATCCGTATACAGCCAAGGGTTTGCATTACGCATGGTAGCATCATCCATAGCACGATAAGCCCATGCTTGATTAGAATAATCTGTAATAGAATGAGATTGAGTAGTAGTAGAAAACTTATAAGCACCCAATGCTGATAATTCAATCTTCTTAAACGGTTTCCACTTCAACTCACCTTGAAACTTCATATCAATTACATCCAAATTCATATTATTATTGTCCAATTCATGCAAAATATTAAACGGTGCATAGTTACGAACATAATATTCATTCGGATCCAATGTACGAGAAGTATTCAATGCATAAGAATATGGATTAATATCAAACTCGCGTGTTACTTCACCAGTCACAGCATTAGCTTCTGAGCTCATTGCTCCAGGAGCTTTCTGCTTACGATAAGAAGCATTACCTATCAAATTTAATGATAAATTCTTGTAAATATTATACAATGCATTCACGTTGGCTGTATAACGCTGTACTTTACTCTGCTTATACCAACCTGGATCGTTCATTACACTCAAAGAAGTATAATATGAAGCTTTTTCTGTACCAGAAGAAAAACTAACAGCATGGTTTTGAGAAATAGAGTTACTGAAAAGTAAATCAAACCAGTCTGTGTTACGGAATTCTGCCTGTTGTAAATAAGCTGCACGAGCTTCAGGAGTATTCATCAAGCCATAACGTCCGGAAGTGGCATCGTAAGAATTAATAAGATGATACATCTTACCATACACACCGCTATTTGCAGCACGGAACACATCAGAGAAATTCAGCCAACCAGAATTGGCCATTTCTTTATAAACACCCATCTGTTCCTGTGAATTCATAATATTGAAATTCCGATAGCTGGGTTTCATACGCATAGTAAACTCACCGGTATAGCTAACTTTATTAGTTCCCGCTTTACCTTTCTTAGTTGTGACTACAATGACACCGGCCATTGCACGTGCACCATAAATAGAAGTAGCAGAACCATCTTTCAAAATCTGGTAACTTTCGATATCATCTGCATTCAAGCCAGAAATAGCCGAACTGATCAAAGTAACCGCATCACCTGAAGACAATTCATCTGCGCCTACTTCAGTTACATCTTCCATGATTACTCCATCGACTACCCATAACGGTTTAGAACTACCATAAATAGAAGTGGCTCCACGTACACGGATTTTAGGGGCTGTACCAAAGGTACCGGAAACGTTCTGTACAGACACACCTGCTGCACGTCCTTCCAAAGCACGACTCACTTCTGGAACACCATCCAGTTTTGCATCTTCTGCAGAAATTTTTGTCGCAGCACCAGTAAACAAACGCTTATCCATACGCTGCATACCAGTTACTACTACTTCATCCAAGACTTCGGTATCGGATTCGAGCTTTACAGTCATATTATTTTTGGCAGTCAACGTAACAGTTTTCATGCCCAAATAGCTAATCTGCAACTTTCCTCCCTTATTAACCTTTACACTAAACTTACCGTCGATATCGGTAATCGTACCGGTAGTTGTTCCTTGTACCAGGATTGATGCTCCAACGATAGGTTCTCCATCTTCTGCCGAGAGCACCACACCCGAAATCTGCGATGTTTGCGCAATCGCTAATCCTATGCCTATCAGCAGATAGGCATAGAATAACATTAACCTTCTTTTCATACTCTCTCTTTAAAATTATATATTAACGTTTTGCAAACGTATGTATAATATTTTATAAAAACAACACTAAATACACATTTTTTATTAAAAAATTTGCAAATGATATAATTTTCTTGATACATAACAATTGATGTCATTTTATCACAAAATACAAACACACAAAATGCAATACTGAAATATTTAAGAGGTTATCAATATCAAAAAGACACAAAAACGCAAAACAGAATACTAAGACATGGAAATTATTTAACAAAAGATAAAAAATAATATTAAAAGATAGACAAAAAGACAAAAAAAGCTTCTATCAAAGGGGGAAAGCATAAATAAAACAGCAATTCATAAGAAAATAAACCAAAGAGTGTCTCACTTTAAGGAGACAACTGTCTCATTGTAATGAGACGAGTGTACCAGCCTAATGAGACGACCGTCCCACTACAAGGAGACGACTATTCATTATAATCAAAGTATACATGTAATGCATTATTAATCAAACAAAAGCACACTTCGTATAAAAACAAAAAAGGTTGCCTGCCGGTGTGAAACGACAGACAACCCTCTTCTATAATCAAGTTCGGATTTTATTCGCAATAATCTCCGTTAGCTTTTATCAGTTCAATCAGCTTTTCTACAGCCTGTTCTTCCGGAATATTTTTTTCTATGCATTCCTTTTTCTTATACAGACTGATTTTACCTCGACCGGCACCTACATACCCATAGTCTGCATCGGCCATCTCACCAGGACCGTTCACAATACAGCCCATGATACCAATCTTCAGTCCTTTCAGATGAGAAGTAGCGGCCTTGATACGGGCAATGGTGGATTCCAGATTGTATAAAGTTCGTCCACATCCCGGGCACGAGATATATTCCGTCTTCGAAGTACGTACTCGTCCGGCCTGCAAGATGCCGAATGCAGTTTCATCGACTTTTACATCAGAAATTTTACCACCATGATTGTAAAGCAGGATACCATCACAGAAACCGTCGAAAATCAATGCACCCATATCGGCAGCCGACTTAATCTGCAGATTTTCCAATTCTTCTTCTTGATAGAGTTGGAAGAAGACAACCGGATTTTCCAGACCGTATGTCATTAGCTGGTGTACAATTCCCCGGAATTCTCCCAATCGGTTAGGGTGATTGCTTTGTGCTACAATGACTACTTCCGGATGAAGACGCAAACAAGCCATTGCCTCTTCTGTCAGTCCCATATAAGGCACAAAAAGGAATTTCATCGAAGCCTCACAATGATGCAGACCGATCAGCTGCTGATAATTGAATGCCGGATAAACACCTTCTTCTCCCTTCCAGACATTGGCATCGACAATATAGCCTACTCCCGAAGGTCTTGTTTCGGGCAATTGCTGGCCACAATAGATATAGTCGGGTTTAAACTGCTCACTCACTGCCATGTTACCATCCAAACGGGCAGAAATTACTACCGGAACATGTTCACCTCCAATGTTTCCAACTGCCTTTGTTGTACGACGAACCGGATTTACGTAATCGAAACCCGGCGCTTCTGCTCCTGGGATATAAGGGTGATTTTCACGGGAAACGATATAGTCGACTAATTTACGGGCCACAGGAATTTCTGCTTCGGGAGCCTCACTCAGTGAAACACGGATTGTATCACCCAATCCATCGGCCAGAAGGGCCCCAATACCTAATGCCGACTTAATACGTCCGTCTTCCCCATCACCTGCTTCGGTTACTCCTAAATGTAACGGAAAGTTCATTCCTTCCTTCTCCATCTGTTCGGCCAACAGACGAACAGTTTTCACCATGATTACAGTATTCGAAGCCTTGATGGAAATGACTACATTGGTAAAGTCTTCTTCTACACAGATACGAAGAAACTCCATACACGATTCCACCATACCAGCCGGTGTATCGCCATAGCGCGACATGATACGGTCTGACAAGGAACCGTGATTTACCCCGATACGGATAGCTGTATGGTTTTCCTTACAAATGTTCAGGAAAGGAACAAAACGATTACGTATCTTCTGTATTTCCTGAGCATATTCCTCGTCGGTATACTCCAGTTTCTTAAAGGTACGGGCTGCATCTACATAGTTTCCCGGGTTGATACGTACCTTCTCAGCATAGAGGGCAGCTACATCGGCCACATTGGGATTAAAATGTACATCGGCTACCAAAGGAGTATCGTAACCCTGCGAGCGCAAACCTACATTTATGTATTTCAGATTTTCTGCTTCACGTACTCCTTGTGTGGTAAGACGCACATACTCCCCCCCGGCATCAATAATACGTTTAGCCTGTTCTATACAAGCTTCCGTATCCATTGTCACCGTATTGGTCATACTCTGTATACGTATAGGATTAGCGCCACCCATAGGAGTGGCGCCAACATATACCTCATTCGCCTGTCGGCGAGAATAGTTGAAGTAATCCATTAGTTTGTTTTGTAAGCGTATTTAACTTCTTTCAGTTCTTCGTTGGCTTTTACTATCTTGTTCTTCAGGCCTTCTTTGTATGCTGCAAACTTCTGAGCCAATTCAGTATCTGCCAATGAAAGCATCTGAACAGCCAGAATAGCTGCATTCATAGCTCCATTAATCGCTACAGTAGCTACAGGAATACCGGGAGGCATCTGAATAATAGAATACAGTGCGTCTACGCCATCGAGTACAGAACCTTTTACCGGAACACCGATTACAGGCAATGTGGTATTGGCAGCAATAACACCTGGCAAAGCAGCAGCCATACCGGCAGCAGCGATAATCACTTTAATGCCTCTTTCGGCAGCTCCCTTAGCAAAAGCTTCTACTTCTGCCGGTGTACGATGAGCCGAAAGTGCATTCATCTCGAAAGGTACTTGCATCTCGTCGAGCAACTTCGCAGCCTTCTCCATCACAGGAAGGTCGGAAGTGCTACCCATAATAATACTTACAACTGGTTTCATCTTTTTATCTTTATTCATTAATAATCTGTTTGTATGCTTCTGCATCCATCAGATCATCCAGTTCCGAAAGGTCTGTCGGCTTTATCTTGACAATCCAGCCTTCTCCATAAGGAGACTGATTGACCATTTCAGGGTGTTCTTCCAACTCCGGATTTACTTCCAGAATTTCACCTCCTACCGGAAGGAAAAGATCGGATACAGTCTTTACTACTTCAATTGTACCAAATACTTCACCTTTTTCCAAAGTTTCACCTTCTGTAGTTACATCGACAAACACAATATCACCTAACTGGTCTTGTGCATAGTCTGTAATACCTACATAGGCTTCTTCGCCTTCTACACGAATCCATTCATGTTCATTCGTGTACTTTACATTTGTCGGGAAATTCATAATCTTTTATTTTTAAGGTTAATATTTTGACAAGGAAACAAGGCAACGAGTTGACAAGGTTTCAGATACAAGGTGATAAAGCAAAAAGTCTTGCTTCCTTGCCAACTCGTTATCTCGTTCACTCATTTTTCTTCAAATAAACAAAATTCCAATGACTCCACAAAGCAATCCGACCAAAAAGCCTCCTCCTACTTCACCCAATGTGTGCTGACGGACAATGATTCTTGCAGAACCTAACATTCCTGCCAGCAAAACAAAGATACAAAGCCAGGATATAGGATTGAACTGAAATATAAAACTGTACGATAAAAGTCCGCCTACCATCATGCCGCTACTGGCCATATGGGTACTGATTTTCCACTTCATGTTGATAATTGCACAGATTACCATACAGAGAAGTACAGCCATTACAATACCGCACATATAGCGGGGCAAATGAATGCGAAACATAGTAAGCAGACAACCTATATAGCTGAGTATCGTCAAACCGTAAGGTATAAAACGGCGTTCTCTGTGCCCCAACTCACGAATTCCCCATCCATTGATTTTCTGAAACAGATAAATGGCCAGCATGGGTAACAGAATGGTAAAACAGTAAATCATGGCCAAGATGGTTACTTTATACTGCAACGGCATAATACGCAAGTAGGTAAAGCCAAACAGCAGCACGAAAGCAACAAAAGGAACCATAAAAGGTGTAAAGACAGCCGAAATGATACGGGACACCGTATAGAGCAAGTCTCTGTTTTCCGATTGAGAATGGGGAACAGGCTCGTGAAATGTCAATTGATCGGGGATATTTGTCTCTTCCATCATATTATAATTATCTTCTTAATCGAGCTACAGGTATATTAAGTTGTTGACGATACTTGGCTACTGTACGACGGGCTATGGGATACCCTTTTTCTTTCAGTATATCCGCCAGTTCGTCATCGGTATACGGTTTCTGTTTGTCTTCCTGGTCTACACATTCTTTCAATATGCGCTTGATTTCGCGTACCGAAAGTTCTTCTCCCGACTCTGTCGTATAGCCATCGCTAAAGAAGAACTTAAGCGAATAGATACCAAAGTTGGTCTGTACATACTTGCTGTTGCTTACACGCGATACGGTGGAAATATCCAACTGTGCACGTTCTGCCACATCTTTCAAGATCATCGGACGTAGTAATGATTCATCACCCTCCTGAAAGAAAGGACGCTGCAAATCTATAATAGCTTGCATTGTGCTTAATAAAGTCTGCTGACGCTGCTTGACTGCATTAATAAATCCCTGGGCTGCATCTACTTTCTGTTTCAGAAACATCATCGCGTCTTTCGACTCTTTGCTCTGATTGGCTTTATTACGCGTATGTTCGTCGAGCATTTCGGAGAACTCACGGCTCAGCCTCAACTCGGGTACATTACGATTGTTCAAACTGAGAGAGATGGTGCCGTCTTCTTCTGTATCGACAATAAAGTCTGGAATAATCTGCTGCATATTCTTGCCTATCACTTCTCCCAATGAACTTCCGGGGCGTGGATTCAATTTAGTCAACTCAGCTACAGCTGCCTGATAAGTTTCCTCGGATATGCCTAACTTCTGCATAATCCGTTCTTTATTTTTCTTGGTGAACTCATCACAGCATTTGCTAATTATATCCAGTTCCACCTGCTTTAGAGGTGTGTTTTCTTTTCTCTTTATTTGTAAAAGCAAACATTCCTGCAAATCGCGAGCACCGATACCTGCCGGATCAAAATCCTGAATAATCGACAATACGTGTTCCAATTCTTCGGCCGTAGTGTATACTCCCTGATAGATAGCCAGCTCATCGAGCAATGCCTCTGTACTTTTACGCAACATACCATCATCATCGAGCGAACCGATGAGATATTCTCCCAGCTGTCTTTCTTCAGGAGTCAAATGCTGCATATCAAGTTGTTCTTTCAGAGTTTCATAAAAGGAGATACTGTCGGAGAAAGGAATTTCTTCTGCTGTTTCTCCCTTGGAACGGTTGTTCTCCTGAAGCTTATAGTCTGGAATATCATCTTCTGTACGATAATCTCCCAGTGAAAGGTCTTCCGAGGAATCAGAATCTCGCTCTGCTTCTCCATCCAGATAACTATCCTGCTCTTCTGCTTCTGCGGAAGATTCCTTTCCTTCCTCCAGAGCCGGATTATCGAGCAGTTCGGCATGAATCCGTTCTTCCAGCTCCACAGTTGGAAGTTCCAATAATTTGACAGCCAGTATCTGTTGAGGAGATAAAGTCTGAATTTGTTGTTGAGCCTGAGTCTGTTCCAGACGTGAATGTTGCACCATATTCTATTATTCCACTTACGTTCTACGATTAGCAGCTACAAATGTATGAAAAATCTTCATCAAAATCAGTATCTGAAACTACTTCCTCCTAAAAACTCACGCAACAACGAAGTAGGAGGTAATTCCTTGTCGCGTACAGAAACGAAATAAGATAAAAACCTCAGCAAACGATGTGCCTCCGAATATTCCGGACTATTATTAGGTACTTTGCGCAAAATTGGCTCTACATAATCTTTTAGCACAGCCAATTCAAACAACAGTGCAGAGTTGAACATGGCATCCGCATACTCCTGATAAGGGAAAATCCATTTATCTTCTCCTGCCCGTACACTTCCCCATCGGGCTATGGTCTCTTCAGCTGAATAGTTCCGGTATTTATAATCGCGTATAATACGGCGCAACAGACGGTTATCGGTAGTAGGAATGTAATTGTGATAATCAAGTTGAATAGTAGTCAAAGCCGATACATAAATCTTAAACTTATTGGCCGCAGGAATATTGGGAGTAAGTGCAGGATTTAAGGCATGGATTCCTTCCAGTATCAGAATCATATGATCGTCTATACGCAATTTATTTCCAGTCATTTCCCGCTTTCCTGTGGTAAAATTGAAACGAGGAAGTTCTACTTCTTTTCCGGCAAGCAAATCACTTAACTGTGACTCAAAGAAAGGCAAGTCGAGTGCGTATAAAGACTCAAAGTCATGCTTTCCATTTGCGTCTAAAGGAGTTTTTTCCCTGTCTACAAAGTAATCATCCAATGAAATAGGGTAAGGCTTTAAGCCATTTGCCATAAGCTGAATGCTAAGACGCTTACTGAAAGTGGTCTTGCCAGAAGAAGAAGGACCGGAAATTAAAACCAGTTTTACCCGTTCTCCATTCTGATTCCGGTTGGTGATTTCATCGGCAATCCGTGAAATTTTCTTTTCCTGCAGAGCTTCGGATAAATTAATCAAATCCGTTGCATGTCCTTCATTGCAGGCCACATTAAAATCACCGACAGTACTGATTCCCATAATTCTGTTCCAACGGTGATACTCCTGAAAGACTTCCAACATTTTTTCTTGCTTGATAACTTCTTCCAGTTTACCTGGATTTTCACGGCTGGGGATACGCAAAAGCAAGCCGTCATAATATTTGGCAATATCAAACAAATGGATGTATCCGGTACTGGGAACCAAGCTGCCATAGTAATAATCTACCGTATCGCCCAAACGATAATAACAGGTATACAACTGGCCGGAAGTTTTCAGCAGTTTTACTTTATCCATCATTCCCCGTTGCAAAAACAAGTTAATCACATCATCCGTATGTGCTTCAGTACGCAAGAAAGGAAGATTGGCTTCAATAATTTCATGCATTTTCTGCTTGATACGCTGTACATCATCCAATTCAACGGGACGGCCGATATGCAAATTACAGAAATATCCTTTCGAAACCGGATATTCAAGAGAAACCGTACCGTCCGGATACAATTCTTCGACTGCACGCACCAAAATAAAACACAAAGAACGGACATAGGTACGCATACCTGAAGTAGTAGTTATATCGAGGAATTCTACGTCTTTGTTATAATACACCCGGAAATCCAGACTTTCTACCTTATTATTAACTTTCGCACTCACAGGCCCATAGGGCATTTCCAGATTAAATCCTTCATAAATATCCAAAAGACTGCTTCCTTCGGGAAATTCTTTTGTTAAATTCTTATTTTTGCAATATATTTGTAGCATAATCGTAATAAATATTACTAACATAGTGAATTTGCAGTTAATTTACTCATTAAACCATTAACTGCCTATTTCCAACTTAATTAATTAGAAATGGAATATTCTTTTTATGATTTTTTAAAGCTGCTGGGATCTTTAGCACTCTTCCTGTATGGAATGAAAATCATGAGTGAAGGACTTCAGAAGTTTGCGGGCGACAGACTCCGTAGTATCTTAACGGCTATGACCACCAACCGAGTCACCGGAGTCTTAACGGGCGTACTGATTACAGCACTTATCCAATCGTCCTCTGCCACCACAGTAATGGTAGTCAGTTTCGTAAATGCCGGACTACTTACCCTCTCGCAATCCATCGGTGTTATTATGGGAGCCAACATTGGTACTACTGTCACAGCCTGGATTATTTCTGCATTGGGCTTTAAGGTCGACATTTCTGCATTTTCACTTCCACTGCTTGCAATCGGTATTCCACTTCTTTTCTCTCAAAAAAGTACACGCAAATCTGTCGGTGAATTTATATTTGGTTTTGCATTCCTGTTTATGGGATTAAATCTTCTAAAAACCAATGCTCCCGATTTAAGTGCTAATCCTGATATGTTAGCCTTTGTACAGAACTATACCGACATGGGCTACTTCTCCATTTTACTTTTTGTCTTTATCGGTACCATCCTTACAATGGTTGTACAGGCATCTGCCGCTACAATGGCTATTACCCTTATTATGTGTGCCAATGGATGGATCAGCTTCGAACTGGGAGCCGCATTGGTATTAGGAGAGAATATCGGTACAACCATCACGGCCAATTTAGCAGCACTTACTGCCAATACACAAGCCCGAAGAGCTGCAGTGGCACATTTAATGTTCAATGTATTCGGTGTATTGTGGGTTCTGATTCTCTTTGAACCTTTTATACATATGGTAGACTGGCTGATTACTGACTTCATGAAAGTAAGCGAGGCTGACGGTGTAGCTGTTTCATTTAAATTATCTGCTTTCCATACCTGTTTCAACGTATGTAATGTATTAATATTGATATGGTTCGTTCATTTCATTGAGAAGACAGTCTGCAAACTGGTTCCTCAGAAAGAACAGGAAGAAGAATACCGTCTGCAATTCATCACCGGAGGTATGCTTTCTACAGCAGAACTTTCTATCCTTCAGGCACGTAAAGAAATCAATTTGTTCGCTGAACGTATTCAGCGTATGTTCCGTATGGTTAAAGATTTATTGCATACTGAAAACGAAAATGATTTCAATAAATTATTCAGCCGTATCGAAAAATACGAAAACATCAGTGATAGCATGGAACTGGAAATAGCCAACTATCTGAATCAGGTATCAGAAGGACGTCTAAGTTCAGAAAGTAAATTACAGATTCGGGAAATGCTACGTGAGGTTACAGAAATAGAAAGTATAGGAGACAGTTGTTACAATCTGGCACGTACTATCAATAGAAAACGTAGAGGAGATTCTGATTTCACAGAGAAACAGTATGAACATATTCATCAGATGTTCTCACTGACGGACAATGCACTGAGTCAGATGATTGCATTGGTAGAAGATACACATCATAGCGTAGATGTCAATCGTTCATTTAACACTGAAAACGAAATCAACAACTACCGAAACCAGCTTAAGACCCAAAACGTAATTGATGTAAATAATAAAGAATACAGTTATCAGATGGGAGTTCACTATATGGATATTATCGCAGAATGTGAGAAACTGGGGGATTATGTTGTAAATGTAGTAGAAGCTCACTCTGATGTAAAAGAGAAGAAAGCTTAACCCTTCATTCATATGAACCATACTAAAATGCCGGTCGTGTACCGGCATTTTTTGTTTCATGAAAAAGCTTATACGATTACGCATCCGGTTTTTACCTAAATGTCAGAATACAAAAATGGCATGTGAAATGACAAACTTCTGTCGATTCACATGCCATTATATAAAAACTTTATCAGATATGCTTTTTGTAATTTCAGACCTCTTCCTTTTTACTTGGCAGCATCAGCAGAAGCCACTACAGGTACTGATAATATTTCCTTATATTGCTGTTTGTCCTCCAATACTTCTATAGCCTTGTCCAATACCTCATCGTCTTTCAATAACTGCATCACCGCACCACGCTGATAAAAATAACGGGCAATAACTTCCTGTTCCAGTTCTTTGCAGATAGGTTTGGCAAAGTGATCTAAATCGCGGTCAAGATTGTGATTCAACTTTTGCTCTAATGCCTTAAACTCCTCGGAAGCTCCTTCCATATATCCTTCAAATTCAGCAACCTCCTTTAAAGTCTTCAACATTTTCTCACTCTGACGGTCGTAAGTAAAATTACGAGATTTGACCAATGCTTTAAAATCAGCATAATCAGAGTCTGTCAAGGCAAACGAATCAACAGAAGCTGGGGCCTCATGAGTAAGACAGTACTGTGTAGCATAATCGAATATCAAATCCTCATTCATCAGATAAAAGAGAATATTAGGAAACTTCTCTCCTTTCACCTCAACATCCGGACGAATACCTCCTCCGTCACGAACCTCACGCCCTGCCGCTGTATGGAACACATTGGTCAGACTATCAGGTGTACGGGCTACCGAACCATCTGCATTTTTCTTTGCATAGTCAATCGCCTGAATACAACGTCCGCTTGGTATGTAATATTTAGAAGTAGTCACTTTCAAAGTTCCATTATAAGGCAATGGACGAGTAGTCTGGACTAAACCCTTACCATAAGTACGTGCACCAACTACTACTGCTCTGTCTAAATCCTGTAACGATCCACTTAAAATCTCAGAAGCGGAAGCAGAATTTCCATTCACAAGCACAGCCAGTGGAATTTCAGTATCAATCGGCTCGTATTGTGTTTTAAACGAACCCATTGCCTGACGAATCTTTCCTTTTGTGGTAACAATTTCTGTTCCTTTAGGAACAAAGAAATTTACGATATCTACAGCTTCCTGCAAAGAACCTCCTCCATTATCACGTAAATCAATTATCATAGAAGTAGCTCCACGCTGTTTCAATTCGATAAAAGCCTTTTTTACATCCTTTGCACAATTGTCTGTAAACCCCGTAAGCGAAAGATAACCTACACTATCGCGTACAATACCATAATAAGGCACTGGATTTGTCCGGATATTCTTACGGGTAATCTTAAACTCAAGTATTGTACTGTCGTTTTTCAGAGGACGCTGCACTTTCAATACAAAAGAGGTTCCCGGTTCGCCACGCAACGCATCACTCACTCTGCTGGAAAAATCCTGTGGTTTCTGGTCACCACGTACCATTTCTTTTCCTCCGATAGCAAGGATGATATCACCTGCCTTTACACCTGCTTCAGCCGCCGGCATTCCTTCAATCGGCTCTACTATTGCAATCCGGTCTTTCGATTCGTAATAACGGATAGCAGCTCCAATGCCACCGTATTTACCTGTAATCAATTCTTTCAGACTGCTAACTTCCTCTTCGGGATAATATTCGGTATAAGGGTCTGTCAATGACAACATTCCGTTTATTCCATTCTGAATCATCTTTTCTACATTGATCGTATCCACATAAAACAGATCCAATTCCTTAAAAATTGAATTAAATACATCCAAGTTCTTTGAAATCTGGAAATTACGATCATCGCCCTTAAAACTTGACAACCCCAGTGCCAATGATACCATCAACACTCCTGCCCATATTGCTCTTCTATTCATATCTATTCAAGTTGTTTATACAAATAAACACAATATTCTATTTACGCATGCAGAACCCTATCAATATTTAACTTTATTTCGTTCCATTGCTCTGGTTTCAACTCAGTTCCTACTATTTGAATAACTTGTCCTGCCAAAATTGAACTAATTTGCGCACATTTCTTCAGCGAACAACCACAAACCAGACCATACAAGAATCCAGCTGCATAAAAATCACCTGCCCCTGTTGTATCTACGACTTTCTCTACAGGAACAGGAGTCACTTGTACAAATTCCGTTCCTTTTTTAATCAACGAGCCTTCTTTTCCTGTTTTGACGATAGCAACGCTACATAAAGAAGATATTTCATCCAAAGCCTCCATAGGGTCCTTGCCTGTATAAGCCCTTGCTTCGCTTTCATTTGCAAATACAATATCCACATAGCGCTCTATCAACATAGCAAAGAATTCACGCTCTTCTTCTACAATATTGTAACTCGCCATATCGAGACAAATCTGTAGTCCTGCCTGTTTAGCCAACTGCATTGCACGTAAAATAAGGTCATGATCCTGCAATAAATATCCCTCTATATAAAAATAGGTATATCCTTCGAACATTTCAGGTGACAAATCCTCTGCTTTCAGTGTTGCTGCAGCCCCCAGATAGGTACAAAATGTACGCTCTCCACCCGGAGATATAAAAGTAGAGGCTATCCCTGTAGGCAAACTACCCGACAATAAATTGGTTGTTACCCCATAGTCCTGCAAGGTAGCTGTAAAAAACCGGCCGTTTTCATCCTCACCAACCTTTCCTATCAATCCGGGAGTAGCTCCCAGTTTAGCCAAAGCCGCTATTGTATTACACGCTGCCCCACCGGTTGCACGATGAGTAGGTAATGAGGCAAACTTCCCTCGCACTTTCTGCAATACCTCTTCATTTATCAACTGCATGCTTCCTTTTGGCAAATTCAGCTCTTCAAGTAACAAATCATTGTCTAAAACAGCCAAAATATCCACTAAAGCATTGCCCATTCCAAGAATTTTGTCCATTAGTAATATTTTTTTTGCAAAGATATTGCATATTTCAAAATATCCTACTACCTTTGCCTCGCAATTGAGAAAAAACCTTCTTCAGTAGCTCAGTCGGTTAGAGCATCTGACTGTTAATCAGAGGGTCGTTGGTTCAAGTCCAACCTGAATTACCCTTTCAACGGATACAAAAACAAGAAAGGAATAGCACAATGAGAAAGTATCTTTATTGTGAAGCCGGATTTATTGAAAAACCCAATTGGCTTCCCCACTGCTGGGTAAACGTAGAATGCCCCACCCAAGAAGATTTTGATTTTCTACAAAACACGCTAAAAGTACCTGCTTCTTTCCTACATGATATAGCAGACACCGACGAACGTCCGCGAACCGATACAGAAGGAAATTGGTTATTGACTATTCTGCGTATTCCCATACAAACCCCACAAGACAAAGTCGCATACACCACAGTACCCATCGGAATCATTACCAACAATGAAATTGTAGTATCCGTATGCTACCATTCCACCGAAATGATTCCCGACTTTATTGAACATACCCGCAGAAAAGGAATCAATGTTCCTAATAAGTACGAACTCATCTTACGGCTAATCTACTCCTCAGCCGTATGGTTTCTGAAATACTTAAAACAAATAAACAACGAAGTCAGCTGTGCGGAAAAAGAATTGGAAAAAAGCATCCGAAACGAAGACTTGCTCCGTTTGATGAACCTACAGAAAAGCCTGGTTTATTTCAACACCTCCATCCGTGGAAATGAAACCATGATTGGAAAACTCGGCAATATCTTCAATGAAAAGGATTACCAAAATTCAGAACTGACGGAGGATGTGCTTATCGAACTGAAGCAAGCACATAACATGGTCAACATTTACAGCGACATTCTGACAGGTACAATGGATGCGTTTGCCTCCATTATATCCAACAATGTCAATACCATCATGAAACGCATGACCAGCCTTTCCATTGTATTGATGGTTCCCACATTGATAGCCAGTTTTTATGGAATGAATGTAGACATTCATCTGGAACACGTACCTCACGCTTTCAGTTTGATTGCACTCATTTCCGTCTGCCTGTCAGTTACAGCACTGATTATTTTCAGAAAAATCAAATGGTTCTAATCCAACCACAGTCTTGCCATTGTTCCCTCCGATTCAAGAACAATAGCAAGACTTCACACAAAAGAAAACCATTCACACCATGCGATACGGAGTCTCCAAATACACATTACTCATCACAGCAGGAATAATCTGGCTGATAGCAGGCATTAATATCCTTCAGATTGGTATCACCTACTGGTTTCACACATCCCATTATTGGCTTTTCAAAATCTGTGAGGCCAGCCTCATCTTCCTCCTCTTTTTCGGACTCATCTTTCATAAGGTATATAAAAAGCACACACAACGTATCCTGCAAAAGCAACACAAAAACTGCCCCTTCTCCTTTTTCGATGTGAAAGGATGGATTATGATGGCTGTCATGATGGGAATGGGAGTCGGCATACGCCGCCTGCACCTGCTCCCCGAATCATTTATTGCAGTATTTTACACCGGACTGTCTCTTGCCCTTATAGGCACAGCCATTCGCTTTCTTCTATTTTGGAAGAAAGCCAGAACATCCTCCCCAATCGATCAGGCATAAAAGAATTCCTCACAGACCTTCAACATTCTGTAATAAAAAGCCGGCCTTCACAGATTTCTTCTCTGCAAAGGCCGGATATAAGTAAAAACATTCACTTCGGAACATTCCATCAGCAGTCCGATTATTTCACATAATCAGCAGGAAACGAGGTCCGTTGTTCTATCGAACCATTTGTCAAACGAATATAAGTATCAATTATCCGTTTCCCTTCCGTCAACTCAATCACACGCGCCCCATTAGGAATATGAATATACTCTGTAGGGCCTCCTGTGAAACGGCCATAAGCCAACAAAATATTATACCAGTTTACAGCATAGTCATTATCATGGTCATGACCTACAAATACCCCCATTATATCTCCCTGTTCTTTCATAGCCGCAAATAAACCTGAATTCAATTCAGGAGAACAAGCCTTTTCTCTTCGGATACCATACAATGTAGTATTCTCATTCTGTGCAGCCAGATTATATTCCGGCAGAGGAATATGGAAGAAAGCCAATGCCGGCAGAGGAGTGCCGCCGTTCTGCTTGGTATAAGTACGACTCGTCTTCACATACCAGTTTACCTGATCCAAATGAATATAATCATAACCTCCTACTCCCTGTTCCTCAAGTAAAGAACCACGGTTCGAATCGATAAAATAAAGAATCATCTTATTTTTATCATCGTTTCCTCCTTTGACTTCCAGCGTATAATTACCATCTCCAGTTAAATTTTCCACATCCGAAGCCACACAATAAGGAAACTCACGTGCAATCTTCAACAACTCCGCGTTACTCAACCCCTGTTCCCGGTCGTGATTGCCAAATGCAAGAGCAAAAGGAATCTTATATTGTGAAATGAATTCCATCACATGACGAAAATTCTTATCAGCCGGAGCACTGTAAATAATATCACCTGTCAATACCACCAAATCCGGTTTTTCAGCCTCCAATGTATTTTTTATACAAGTAAATGCAATATCCGAACGGGTATCCTGCCATTTGATATGCAAATCCGTAAACTGTACAATCTTAAATTTACCGTCTTTATTAAATTTCAATGTATTGGTTTGTGCATTGCTCCCCATAGCCACACACAACAGCAGAATTGCTGTAAATAAAAAGTTCTTCATAAAAGATTTATTTTTAATTATAACCTATGCCATTAAAAAAGGCTTCTATAAATCCTTTTTAGAATTTACAGAAGCCATTTCAAGTACTCGAAGCGGGACTTGAACCCGCACAGCCGCAATGGCCAAGGGATTTTAAGTCCCTCGTGTCTACCGATTCCACCACTCTGCACACATTACCGTATCGAAGCCAAATCCGGACACAACTTCATTCATCAAGGCTTCAATCTTGTCGTTACACAAATTGCCGATACTTCCGGCATGAGTATGATGCACCTGTTTGTTATGTGTAAACTTACCAGCCTCAATATCCAATCCTACCTTCTTATAAGCATCGCGGAAAGGCATTCCTTCGGCAGCCAGACGGTTGACCTCTTCTACACTGAAAATATACAGATACTTGTCATCATCCAATATGTGTTCGTTCACCTTTATCTTATCCATGATGTAAGTAGCCATTCGCAAGCAGTCGTTCAACTCTTCGAAAGCCGGCAAGAACACTTCCTTGATAATCTGAAGGTCACGAAAGTATCCCGAAGGAAGATTATTCATAATCAGCATAATCTGCTGTGGCAATCCCTGGATCTTATTGCATTTGGCACGAGTCAACTCAAATACATCCGGGTTTTTCTTATGAGGCATGATACTGGAGCCGGTAGTACATTCGTCCGGCAACTTCACAAAACCGAAGTTCTGGCTGCTGAACATGCAGGCATCGAAAGCCAGCTTAGACAATGTGCCGGCAATAGAAGCCAGTGCAAAGGCTACATTTCTTTCCATCTTTCCACGTCCCATCTGCGCATACACTACATTATAGTTCATGGAATCGAATCCCAGCAGACGAGTTGTCATCTCACGGTCGAGCGGGAAAGAAGAACCATATCCGGCTGCCGAACCCAACGGGTTACGGTTACACATCTTATAAGCAGCCTGTAAGAACATCATATCATCTACCAGACTCTCTGCATACGCACCAAACCACAAGCCAAAAGAAGAAGGCATGGCAATCTGCAAATGTGTATATCCCGGCATCAATACATCTTTATAGCGGTTGCTCTGTGCAATCAGCACACGGAACAAATCTTCCACCGCTTCAGCTACCCCTCTCAACTGCTCACGGGTAAACAACTTCAAGTCGAGCAAAACCTGATCGTTGCGCGAACGTCCACTATGGATTTTCTTTCCCACATCTCCCAGTTTACGGGTCAGCATCAATTCCACCTGAGAATGAACATCTTCTATACCATCCTCTATCACAAACTCTCCTCTTTCTGCAGAAGCATAAATCGCTTTCAGTTCTTCCAGCAACACCTTCAGTTCTTCTGCTGTCAGCAAGCCTATACTCTCAAGCATGGTAATATGAGCCATCGAGCCCAATACATCATGCTTAGCCAGATAAATATCCAGTTCACGGTCGCGCCCTACTGTAAAGCGATCGATTTCGGCATTTACCTGCACATTTTTTTCCCAAAGTTTCTGAGCCATAATCAAACTATTAATAAGGTATCATAGCCAGCATGTCTGCCAGTTTATCCACTCCTTCTTTCAGCGGTTTGGATACCATTGCTTTCATAAACATATTCACTTCTGCCCCAATTGTCACTCTCATTTTCGCTTCCACATCGGTAACCGGCAGAATCTGTATCCACAAGTTCAAAGGAATGGGTGTCTTGTCTCCTTCAAATTTAATACACTTCATTGGTTCACGCTCCACGATACGCAACGTCAGACTAATGCCCTGTACCTTCAGTGTAAGCGAATCCTGGTCGAACGACATATCTTCCAGTTTGCCTTCCAACTTGTCTTTCAGCAAATCCAAACGTTCACGTACAGAAGCCAGATTATTCAAATCGGCCAATTTTGTATATACTCGTTCCTGGCTATAAGGAACATGCTTTACTTCACTTTCAAACTTTACCATAATAATTAAAAAAAGAACACGGATTGCAAGGACAAACACGGTTCATTCTCCAAACCGTGAGCTCCGTGTAATCCGTGCCTCTATTATTTAATAAGAAAAACTTTACTTATTTTCCTGTCCAGTGAGAAGGATCTTCTCTCCAAGCCTGTAATACCGGAATATCTTCTTCGTTGATATAATCAATTTTCAATGCTGCATCCAATACTGCATTGTAGTTAGTCAGTGTAACCAATTCTACTTTTGCATGTTTAAATGCTTCTACAGAAACATCGAAGCCATAAGTAAATGAAGCAACCATACCAATCACTTCGCAACCGTCGCGACGGATAGCTTCAACAGCCTTCAAACTGCTTCCACCTGTAGAAATCAAGTCTTCTACTACTACAACTTTCATACCCGGACGCAATTCGCCTTCGATTAAGTTTTCCAATCCATGATCCTTTGGACTTGAACGAACGTAAACGAACGGAAGGTTTAATTCTTCGGCAACCAATGCTCCCTGTGCGATAGCTCCTGTAGCTACACCCGCAATGGCATCCACCTCTCCGAATTTTTCAAGAATCACACGACAAATCTCCAACTTAACAAAGTTACGTAGAGCAGGATAAGACAAAGTCTTACGGTTGTCACAGTAAATAGGAGACTTCCAACCTGATGCCCAAGTAAACGGATTTGCTGGCTGAATCTTAACAGCTTTTACCTTCAGTAACTTTTCTGCGAATAATCTTTCCAAAGCTTTCATAATTAGCAATTATCTAATAAACATTTCTGCAAAATTATGGAAATACATTGGTATAAGAAAATAATGAATCATTATTTTTATGAAAAAATTATCAGACGATTCTATTTAGCCCAGGCAAGCGTAACGACACTAATCCGTATCCCCTCTACCTGCGCCAAAGCATCGGCACAGGAAATCAGAGTGGCTCCTGTAGTGAGTACATCATCAACAATCATTACATGAGTATGACTTAACGATTGTGCAGCACCGGTAGCCCGAAAAAGTTGTGATACATTCTGCCATCGTTCGAACCCGCTCTTGTGTGTCTGGCTTTCATTGTTATGAATACGGCATACCGCTTCTGTACAAAGTGGAATATGAGTATACATGGAAATACCTTGAGCCAGCAGTTCGCTCTGATTATATCCTCTTCTTTTCTTACGCGACGGATGCAAAGGAACGGGAAGCAGATAATCTACACCGTCGAAGAATCCTGACGGTTTCAGCTCTTCTGCTATCAGCCTTCCCATTTGCAAGCAAAGCTTTTTGCGGCCTTTATATTTCATCCCATACAGAATCTGTGCTACATGACCGTCTTTCTTATAAAGGAACAAAGATGTAGCCCGTTCTACCGGGAAGCGTCCCCAAAAGCAACGTTCCATTTCATTGCCGGATGTATTCCCCAGTCCTGTATAAGGAAGACCGGATATACAAGATACACATAAGGCCTTCTCTCCTGCCAGCAACGGTCTGCCGCAAGTTACACAAAAACGAGGAAAGAAAAAGTCTTTCCAGTCAGTCCAGAAACTCATCCGTTTGTCTGATATAACGTAACACTTCGTCCATTGCAAATCCGCGGCTCACCGCAAAACGAATCAGTTTTGAATTCCGTTCATAGTCGCTTCCGGCTTTCAAGCCTTTGGCTTTCTGCGCCAGCAACGATTTCAGCACATTGTTGTACTCTTCTTCGTCAATTTCTTCCAGCCCGGCCTCTATATCCTCAGAAGGAAGTTGCTTCATGCGCAAGGCCTGTACAATCTTCATCCTTCCCCACTGATTGAAGCGATACTTATCGCGCACAAAAGCCCGACAAAAACGGGAGGTATCCAGAAAGCGGTCTTTTGCCAAACCGGAAAGAATCCGTTCCACCACTTCCGGTTCTGCACCCCACTGACGCAGCTTTTCTCTTACCTCTGCCGGACAATGCTCTGATTTTGAGCAATAGGCTTCGGCCTTATATTTCAGTTCTGCTTCCGTATATTCTTTCATAAAATGGTTTTAACAGCCTTAATCATACGGTCGTTGCCAGACAAATCTTTTCTCAGTTCAATTTGCCCATACCCCATCTTCTGCAGCAATACCACAGTTTCCGGGCCGTATGCACGGTTTATTTCATAATATAAAGTTCCTCCTTCGCACAATATCTGCTGTCCGATTTCCGCTATCCGCCGATAAAACAGCAAAGGATCGGTATCGGGCACAAAAAGAGCAAGTTCCGGTTCCCAGTCGAGCACATTACGCTCCATCTCCGCCCGCTCACTCTCCGTGATGTAAGGAGGATTACTGACCAACACATCCACCTGCACCGAAGGAATATCAGCAGACAACACATCGACTCTTTCCAGCAAAACACGGGCTTTATTCTTGTCTGCATTCCGTGCAGCTACCTGCAAAGCCTTTTCCGAAACATCCCACGAAGTAACCTGTACCTCCGGCAGACGGTTTGCCAAAGCAATCGGAATGCATCCGCTTCCTGTTCCGATATCCAAGATACGAACTCCCCCACGGGGATAGTCCGCAGCAATCCAGTCTATCAGCTCCGCAGTTTCAGGACGCGGAATCAGTACATCGGGCGTTACTTCCAGACACAGACCGGCAAACGAAACCTCACCGATGATATACTGCAACGGTTCATAACGTTTCAAGCGCTCCAGAATCTCCTCCAGTTTTCTCCGGTTATCCTCCGGAAAATTCATATCTTTGCCTGTATAAAGTTCTGTCACCGAGAATTGGAATAACTCAGTCAATATCCATTTCGCCAAAGCAGAAGTCTCTGTGTCGGGATAAATTCCAGACAATGTATTTTTTATATATGTGTAAATAGGATGCATAATATGCAAATTTAAAAATAAAATACAAGATGATGACAAAAGACGAAAAATATATCAGCCGCTGTATACAGCTTGCACGAAACGGATTGTACAATGCAGCTCCTAATCCCATGGTAGGAGCCGTCATCGTGTACAAAGACCGCATCATTGGAGAAGGATACCACATCCGCTGTGGAGAAGGTCACGCCGAGGTCAATGCCATCCGCTCGGTAAAAGACGAAGCGTTACTCAAAGAATCGACCATCTATGTCAGTCTGGAACCTTGTTCACACTACGGCAAGACACCGCCATGTGCCGACCTGATTATCAGTAAAGGTATTCCCCGGGTAGTAATTGGCTGCGTAGACCCTTTCTCGCTGGTAGCAGGCAGAGGAATACGTAAATTACAGGATGCAGGAATTCAGGTTACAGTAGGAGTCTTAGAAAAAGAATGCCAGGAGCTCATCAGACGTTTCATCACTTTCAATACCCGAAAACGCCCTTATATCACATTAAAATGGGCACAGTCGAGCGATGGGTTTATCGACATTCTTCGTGAAGGAGGCAGCCCGGTAGTTTTATCTACTCCACTCACGTCCATGTACGTGCATAAACAGCGTGCAGAGCATAAGGCTATTCTTGTAGGAAGGAAAACGGCTTTACTCGACAATCCGTCACTGACAACACGCCATTGGTACGGAAAAAATCCGCTTCGTCTTGTAATCGACAAAGAATTAACCCTTCCTTCTTCGCTGAAACTGTTCGACGGTTCAGTTCCCACCTGTGTCTTTACCAATCGTGAAAAAGAGTCTACAGACGCTATCCGCTACATCCGGTTGGATTTTAACCGGTCCATTATTCCCCAGATAGCCGATTATCTGTACGAACAGAAAATCCAGTCACTGCTGGTCGAAGGAGGAAGTCAGCTCTTACAAAGTTTTATCGACAGTGGATATTGGGACGAAATCTATGTGGAACATTCCCGTACTCCTCTGCAACAAGGTGTAAAGGCCCCTCTTATTCCAGCTGGAATACAGGCTACTTACTTCGAACGGGGCGGAGTTACTACCGCACATTATATCCCAAAAGAAAACAGTTTATAATCAGATAAATATATTTAAAATACAAATTCTTTTCTTCATCCGGCGTCGTCGGCCGAACAGCCGGCGATGCCGGATATAAAAACGACATCGCCGAATGACCGTCCGACGACGTCGGTTAAAAGTCCTTACTTATCCCATCTACCTGTGTACCCAGTCTCATACCATCATACATCCATAGGTTTCCATTACACTCTATTGCGGATAAAATCTTCTGAATGGCAGATAAAAAAGGCACGTTTATCCATAATTTTATATAAAACTTGACACAAAAGTGGTGATTCGAAAAAAAACTTTCTACTTTTGCAACTTGTAATAATAGAAATCATTTGCAAATGAAAATAAAGTTTTTACCAGCCCTCGTCGGCTTGTTTTTGACGACTTCTACATTTACCTCGTGTCTGGATACTGAGGTAACAGAAATGACATACAGTTCCGATTCCAGTATCAAATCGTTTTCACTGGGTACCCTGAAAATAAAAGTTCTGGGAAACAGTAGCCATGGTATCGCCGATTCTGCTTATATCGATACCATGAGTATGGGAGATTATCCTTTCACCATTGACCAGATTAATAGAACAATCGAAAATAAAGACTCGCTGCCGGTTGGAACAGACATTTCAAAAGTTATTACCAAAATAACAGCAGACAGCAATTATATTTTATACGGGAAAAAGACATCGGCTGATGGTGAACCGACCGATACCTTATGGACCAGTACCGACTCTATTGACTTCTCATTCGGTCCGCTTCAATTCCAAGTGACTGCATACGATTTATCAAAAGGTCGTCCCTATACAGTTAAAATCAATGTACACACCCAGGATCCGGATTCATTGATTTGGCACTCTGTATACGATACACATACATTCACTACCGACCTGACAGAACAGAAAGCCATCTACAAAGACAATAAGATTTATGTATTTGGTATAGCCAACGGAACTCCAACACTTCAGTACACTACAATCAGCTACAACAGCGACTTCTCGGGTGCTGTTCCGGGCGCATGGAAAGAAATGGAAACTCCGCTTCCTCAAAATACAGATCCTTATTCTGCCACTTTATGGAATAATGAAATCTATTTCCTTGCACAAAGCAAATTGTACAAATTGACAACAAATGGCTATGAAGAAATTCAGGTTGCAAATGCCACTGAAGGTTTTTCACAACTGATTTCCGGCCATAATACCACTTTATATGCCCGCAAAGCCAACACCGAAAAGACCTTTACCAGCCTGACTGTAAGCAATGGAGCTTATTCTTGCACAGACGACGGCGATGGCTCTGCACCGATTATATTCCCTGCAACTGCACAACCGTTTTCTGCTGTCACAGTACCCGCATCACACAATAATACACTCTATCGTACGATAGTAATGAGTAGCGGAGAAACGGCTAGCGAAAAAACCGGTATTGTATGCAGCCGTCTGTCGAGTGATAACTCATGGATAACCTATACACAGCCAGATACATTGAGTTGTCCTAATATCACCAACCCAACTATGATTTATTACAATAAAAAACTATATGCTTTTGGTGGTGCATCAAAGGCATCCGACGGTACTCATGAAGCATTTGCATTACTCTACAGTTCAACAGACAACGGATTAAGCTGGGATAACATTGCTATCCATGAAACGTTTGCCAAACCGACAGAGGATGACAAGACCTTCACTGAAAGATATGCAGAAACTCAAAGCTACTCTTGTACTGTAGATGAGCATAATTTCATCTGGATTATCTGGGGCGACGGCTCAATGAGCAGAGGACGAATCAATCATTTGGGCTTTGCACCAAAATGGTAAACTATCAATCTTGAACTTATACGCTATGTCATATAAAGAACAAATAGACAGGACACGGATTCCGGCACACATTGCCATCATCATGGATGGAAACGGACGCTGGGCTAAACAACGGGGAGAAATACGTACCGTTGGACACCAGGCAGGAGCGGAAACCGTACACGTCATTACCGAAGAAGCGGCAAAATTGGGTGTGAAATATCTCACTCTGTACACTTTTTCTACCGAGAACTGGAATCGTCCGGCAGAGGAAGTGTCAGCATTGATGAATTTGCTTATGGACTCTCTTGAAGAGGAAACGTTCATGAAAAACAACATCCGCTTCCGTATCATAGGCGACACAGATAAACTCCCGGCCAACGTGTTGGAACGTCTTAACCATTGCATACAGCGAACATCCGGTAATACGGGGATGTGTCTCACATTGGCCTTAAGCTATTCTTCAAAATGGGAACTGACTGAAGCTGTAAAAAACATAGCCCGGAAAGTAGCAAATAAAGAACTGGATATCAACAGCATTACCGACCGAACTATAGACGAGCATTTGGCAACAAACTATATGCCGGATCCGGAACTGCTGATACGTACAGGTGGAGAAATCCGACTCAGCAACTATCTGCTTTGGCAATGTGCCTACTCGGAATTGTATTTCTGCGATACATTCTGGCCGGATTTCAAAGCTGAAGAGTTATATAAAGCTATTTGTGATTATCAAAGAAGAGAACGCCGATTTGGCAAAACAAGTGAACAAATATTAAAGTAAAGATGCGATACTGTTTTTCCCTCATCCTATTGACTCTGACAAGTGTATTCTGTTTTACCACAAACGGATATGCACAGGAGAATAATACAACGACTAACAGCGATACTCCGGTTATTCTGTATAACGGAACTCCGAAAAAATACGAAATAGCCGATATCAAAGTGGATGGTATTAAGAATTACGAAGACTATGTCCTGATTGGCATATCTGGTTTAGCTGTAGGACAAACGATTACTGTGCCCGGAGACGACATTACCAGTGCCGTAAAACGATACTGGCGTCACGGCTTGTTCTCCGACGTGAAAATTGTAGCAGACAAGATTGAAGGAAATAAGATTTATTTGCGCATTCAGCTGACTCAACGTCCGCGAATCACCGATATCGCTTTTCATGGAGTGAAAAAGAGCGAACGTGAAGATTTACAGCAGAAACTGGGAAACATGGTTAAGGGTATGCAGATTACTCCGAACATGATAGACCGTGCCAAAATCATTATCAAGAAGCATTTTGATGAAAAAGGTTTCAAGAATGCAGAAGTCAACATTATAGAACGTGAGGATACTGCAAATAAAGAACAAGTTTACGTAGATGTAAATATCGACAAGAAAGCCAAAGTAAAGGTACATAAAATTACCATCGAGGGAAACTCTGTGCTGAGCGATAAAAAGCTGAAACGTGTGATGAAGAAAACCAATGAAAAAGGTAAACTCATCAACTTGTTCCGCACCAAGAAATTCATCGAAGAAAAATACGAAGAAGATAAACAGAAAATTATCGAAAAATATAACGAATTGGGATATCGTGACGCCCAAATCGTAGAAGACAGCGTATCTGCTTACGATGATAAAACTGTTGATGTATACATGAAAATTGAAGAAGGTACAAAATACTATCTGAGAAACATTACCTGGGTAGGTAATACAGTGTATCCTTCGGACTTGCTGAGCCAACAGCTCCGCATGAAACATGGTGATGTATACAACCAGAAATTGCTGAACGACCGTATCAATACCGATGAAGATGCTATCGGAAATAACTATTATAACCGTGGATATGTCTTCTTCCACCTTGATCCGGTAGAAGTAAACATCAACAACGACTCTATTGACCTGGAAATGCGTATTGTAGAAGGTCCACAGGCTTCTATTAAACATGTACGCATCAATGGTAACGACCGTTTGTACGAAAACATTGTACGCCGTGAGTTGCGTGTACGTCCGGGAGACCTCTTCAGTAAAGAAGCAATCGAACGTTCTTACCGTGAAATTGCTCAGATGGGACACTTTAACCCTGAAAATATAGATCCGGGAATCAAGCCTAATCCGGAAGACGGTACAGTAGATATTAACTGGAAACTGGAATCGAAAGCCAATGACCAGGTAGAATTCTCTGCCGGATGGGGACAAACCGGTATTATCGGTAAACTGAGTTTGAAATTTACAAACTTCTCGTTTGCCAACTTATTCCGTAAAAACGATAACTACCGAGGATTCCTGCCACAGGGCGACGGACAGACTTTAACCATCAGCGGACAGACGAACGGTCAGTACTATCAGTCGTATAGTGTATCATTCTTCGATCCTTGGTTTGGAGGAAAACGTCCGACTTCATTCTCTGTATCGGCATTCTACTCTATACAGACCGACGTCAGCAGCCAGTACTATAACTCGGCTTATATGAACAACTATTACAACTACCTGTACGGCTACGGCAACATGTACGGTGGATATTACGATAACTACGAATCTTACTACGACCCAGACAAATCTATCAAGATGTTTGGTGTTTCCGTAGGATGGGGTAAGCGTCTGAGATGGCCGGATGACTACTTTACACTGTCTGCCGAACTGTCTTACCAACGCTTTATGCTGAAAGACTGGAGCTATCTGTACATTATGCTGAACAACGGTCAGTATATGAATACCGGTAACTGTAATAGCTTAAGCCTGAACCTGACTTTGTCTCGTAACTCTACCGATAACCCGATTTTCCCACGTTACGGTTCCGAGTTCAGTGCTTCACTGCAAATTACTCCTCCGTATTCTTTGTTTAGCAATAAAGACTATTCCACATACGGAAAAGACAATTACGAAGATGCAGCCAGCATGTATAAATGGATTGAATACCACAAATGGAAATTTAAAGCCAAAACTTATACAGCGCTGATGGATATCCAAAAATGTCCGGTAATCATGACACGTACCGAGTTTGGTCTTCTGGGGCACTTCAACAAGTACAAACGTTCTCCGTTTGAAACATTCTATGTAGGTGGTGACGGTATGACAGGATACAGTTACAACTACGCTTCGGAAACGATTGCACTGCGTGGTTACGAAAATGGAGCCCTGACTCCTTACGGAAGTGAAGGTTACGCTTATATTCGTTTGGGTGCAGAATTGCGCTACCCGCTGATGCTTGAAAACTCAACCAGTATCTATGCACTGGGCTTCGTAGAAGCAGGTAATGCATGGACAGAAGTTGGAAAATTCAATCCATTCAGTTTGAAACGCTCTGCCGGTGTCGGTGTACGTATCTTCCTCCCGATGATTGGTATGATGGGTATTGACTGGGCATACGGATTTGATAAGATTAACGGTTCGACACAGTATGGTGGAAGCCAGTTCCACTTCATTATCGGACAAGAATTCTAAAATATTCAGAGAATGAAGAATCAAGAATGGGGAATAGATTGAACAGACTGTTTCTTTCATTTTTAATTCTTCATTCTTTTTTTCTTAACCCTTAATTATATTTGGCCTATGAAAAGATTTATTCTATCTACCGTGTTATTTATAGCTTGTATGATGACAGCAAATGCACAACGCTTTGCCTTGATTGATATGGAGTATATCTTGAAACAGATTCCGGCTTACGAACAGGCTAACCAACAATTGGAAGCTCTTTCCAAACAGTATCAAAGCGAAATAGAAGCCAAGACAGCAGAAGCGAAGAAACTTTATGAAAGCTACCAGAAAGATGCAGAATCGCTGACTGCGGCACAAAAAACAGCCAGAGAAGAAGCAATTGTAGGAAAAGAAAAAGAAGCGGCCGAATTGCGTAAGAATTATTTTGGACCGGAAGGTAGCATCATGAAAAAACGTCAGGAACTGATTACTCCTATTCAGGATGCTATCTACAATGCCGTAAAAGAAGTAGCCACTCAGGCTGGATACGATGTTGTATTGGACCGGGCATCGGCACAAAGCATGATATTTGCTTCTCCGCGCATTGATATCAGTAATGAAATTCTTTCGAAATTAGGATATTCAAATTAATTTTATACATTTGCACAATCGTAAACAAGAACAATTATAAACAAATATAGAAACTAAGAATTATGTTGAAGAAAATTGCTTTTTTACTTTTACTCATCGCTCCGATGAGTGTCTTCGCACAGAAGTTTGCACACTTCAAGTCAATGGACATTATCCCAGTTATGCCAGAATATGCAAAAGCACAGACTGACATTCAGACTATGCAGAAACAGTACGAAGACGAAATAAAACGTGCTTCTGACGAGTTTAACAAAAAGTATGCAGAATATCAGCAGGAACAGAAATCACTGCCACAGAATATTCAGGAACGTCGTCAAAAAGAATTGCAGGAAATGTCTGAAAAAGGAATGCAGTTCCAGCAGGAAGCACAGCAGCAATTGCAAAAGGCTTATGGTGAAATGATGGAGCCTATCTACAAAAAAATGGAAGATGCTGTGAAAGCTGTAGGTGCTGCCGGCGGATATACTTATGTATTCGACTTGAACAGAACTGATATTCCTTATATCGATGAAACTGTATCAAAAGATGTGACTAATGACATCAAAACTAAATTGGGTATCAGCCTGACTGCTGTTCCAGCTACTCCGGCTGCTGCTCCGGTTCAGTAATATTAAGAAGACTATATTGTCATTCTGAACAATAGCGAAGAATCTCGTTGCACATAATACGTGCTCTCTGTTCGAGATTCTTCGCTATTCTTTATAACCTATCCAAAAAACTTCTCACCATGCATGTACAGACAGGACCTATCGGCGTATTCGACTCCGGCTATGGAGGACTGACTATTCTCAACAAGTTCAGAGAACTGCTCCCGGAATATAATTATATTTATTTGGGAGATAATGCACGTACGCCATACGGTACACGTTCTTTTGAGGTGGTATACGAATTTACCCTGCAAGCTGTCAGAAAACTCTTCGAGCTGGGATGTCCGCTTGTCATCCTCGCATGCAACACAGCTTCGGCAAAAGCGTTGAGAAGCATACAGCAAAATGATCTTCCACATCTGGATGCAAGCCGAAGAGTACTGGGGGTTATACGACCTACAGCCGAGTGCATCGGTCAGCTGACCGAAAGCCGTCACGTAGGATTGCTGGCTACTGCCGGTACAGTCAAGTCAGAATCTTATCCCATTGAAATCCGCAAACTGTTTCCCGACATTCATGTTACGGGAGTTCCTTGTCCTATGTGGGTACCTTTGGTAGAAAATAATGAATTTGACCAGGAAGGAGCAGATTATTTTGTTCAAAAATATATCAATCAACTACTTGAAAAAGATCCGGATATTGACACTATTATCTTAGGATGTACGCATTATCCGCTACTTATGGACAAGATCAGAACCTTTACTCCTGCACATATCCGCCTTGTTGCACAAGGAGAATACGTCAGCCGAAGCCTGAAAGATTATCTGCATCGTCACCCGGAAATGAAAGAACGTTGCGCTACTGGAGGAAAATGTGAGTTTCTTACTACTGAATCTGTCGATAAATTTCAGGAATCGGCCTCGGTTTTTCTACACGAACAAATTCATGTGCGCAGCATTTCTTTAGAGTAACAATATTCTTCTCTATCCTCTTTTATTGGTATATCTTTTTAGTCTATCTAGTCTCCTGTATTGCTCTATCTTTATTTAATTGTAATTATTACAAATATAAAATACCTATAATTAGGTATTGCTAGCCTTTAACGGTTGCTTTACCTTTGCATTGTAATAATTACAAATTTATAATATTAAAATATAGAGCTTATGACAACAATCATCAATTCAAGAATTCCAGAGTTTAAAGTACAAGCATATCATAACGGAAAGTTTGTTACAGTATCAAACGAAGATTTGAAAGGCAAATGGGCTATTTTCTTTTTCTACCCTGCTGACTTTACTTTCGTGTGTCCTACCGAACTGGTAGATATGGCAGAGAAATACGAACAATTCAAAGCAATGGGAGTGGAAGTTTATTCTGTAAGCACTGATTCGCATTTTGTGCACAAAGCATGGCATGATGCATCTGAAAGCATCCGTAAAATTCAATATCCGATGCTGGCCGATCCTACCGGAGCCTTATCGCGTGCATTTGGCGTAATGATTGAAGAAGACGGTATGGCTTATCGCGGTACTTTCGTGGTAAATCCGGAAGGTTTGATTAAGTTAGTAGAAATACAAGATAACAGCATTGGACGTAACGCGGACGAATTGTTGCGTAAAGTAGAAGCAGCTCAGTTTGTAGCAGCACACGACGGTGAAGTCTGCCCTGCTAAATGGAAGAAAGGAGCAGAAACTCTGAAGCCAAGTATCGACCTTGTTGGTAAAATCTGAACAGGAAAGGAGGAGTTATGTTGGATGCATCATTGAAAGAACAACTGAAAACTCTCTTCAGAGCACTGGAAGCCGACTATGTATTCGACATAAAAGTACGTGCGGGACATGAGTCTCGCACGGATTTACTAGAATTATTAGAGGATACTGCTTCCTGCTCGGATAAACTCTCTTGCCGCATAGCAGAGGGAGAAAGTCTGGAGTTTCATCTTCTGAAAGATGGAGAGGACACCGGAGTCTGCTTCAAAGCAGTACCTGGCGGACACGAATTCAGTTCGCTGATTCTTGCGATACTTAATGCTGATGGGAAAGGCAAGAACCTTCCGGATTCAGTAACGCTTAATCGCTTAAAGCGATTGCAGGGAAATATCCAGCTGACTACATACATGTCGCTCAGTTGCACAAATTGCCCCGATGTAGTACAGGCACTCAATCTGATGGCACTGTTGAATCCTCAAATTAAACATACAGCTATTGACGGAACTTTGTTTCCGGAAGAAAGCGATCGTCTTAAAATACAAGCAGTTCCCACCGTATTCCTCGGTAAAGAAAGACTGCATATTGGAAGAAGCTCTTTCGGCGAGCTGTTAGATAAACTGGAAGCCAACACAGAAACTACTGATATAAATGATAACACTCCCATTACCCGTCACTTCGATATATTGATAGCTGGTGGAGGTCCGGCCGGAGCATCAGCCGCTATCTATTCGGCACGAAAAGGATTGAAAGTTGCACTCATAGCGGGACAGATAGGAGGACAAGTTAATGAGACCGTAGGTATAGAAAACCTCATTTCAGTAGCATATACTACAGGAAAAGACTTAGCTGGTAATCTACGCAAACATTTGGAGGAATATCATATCGACATTTATGATAACCGTAAAATTGAAGAATGTATAGTAGAAGGAAACGAAAAAATACTTCGTACTAAAGGTGGTGAAGAGTTTCGTGCACCGTCTCTGATTATTGCCACCGGAGCATCGTGGAGAAAACTGAACGTACCGGGAGAGACTGAATATATCGGACGGGGAGTTGCATTCTGTCCGCATTGTGACGGACCATTTTATAAAGGCAGGAAAGTAGCAGTAATCGGAGGAGGAAACTCGGGAGTAGAAGCAGCTATTGATTTGGCAGGAATCTGTTCGGAAGTAACAGTTATTGAATTTATGGATAACCTGAAGGCAGATACCGTCCTTCAACATAAACTGCGTACACTTTCCAATGTAAAAGTATTGACAAGTACACAAACCCTTGAAATGATAGGCGACGGAAATTCAATGAATGCATTAAGGCTGAAGAACCGGGAAAACGGTGAAGAAATGCAAATGCCATTCGATGGTGTCTTCATACAAATAGGGCTCTCTGCCAATAGCGAGTTGTTTAAAGAGATAGTGGAAGTAAACCGTGCCGGGGAGATTCTAACCGATCGTAACTGCCGCACGTCCGTGCCTGGTATTTATGCTGCCGGCGATGTCTCGGATGTGGCTTATAAACAGATTATCATCTCTATGGGAGAAGGTGCCAAAGCTGCTCTTTCGGCTTTTGAAGATAAAATAAGAAGTTAGTCTATGTATATATAAAGAATATAAAATTGTCATTCGGAATATAATAAGGAAGAGATTACTCGACTGCATTTCATTCCGAATGACACTCTTGTTTCTATGTAGCCTGTAATGCAGTGTTCATCACATATATCGATACAAGTTTTACTTCAACAATCGCTTGCTCAAGAAACGTACCGGATACCATACAGAAAGAAAACCTACGGCCAATACTGTAATGAAAATCACTATTACATCTGTCAGATGTACACTCACAGGATAGGCGTCTACCACAAAAGTTCCCGAACTTCCTAAGGCTATCAGGCCATATTTCTGCTGTAGCCAACATAAGAACAAACCTAATACTACACCAAGTGAAGCTCCAATAAAAGAAATCATACGACCTTCGAACAGGAAAATACGGACAATCTGATTATCATTGGCTCCTAAATTTCGTAATGTATTCACATCGTCCCGCTTGTCTATAATAAGCATCGATAATGAACCAATAACATTAAAACTAGCAATGACTAAAATAAAGGTAAGGAAAAGGTAAGAGATAAGCTTTTCTATTTCCATGATACGGAAAGTATCTGCCTGCTGCTCGTATCGGTCGGATACACAAAAGTCTTCTCCCAAAATCTGTTCTATTTTTTCTTTCACAGCATCTGTATCAGCCTCTGGCTTTAATTTCAAATTAATAGCACTGACTTCTGAAGTATACTGAAACAGGTCACGAGCAAATCTTAAGGAAGTAAGGATGTAAGAACCGTCATATTTTTCCTGATTAACAGCAAAAACCAAGCCTGAAGAAAATAACTGTCCCGTAGAAAAAGCTGTAGACGGATTAGCTAAATTGACTTTAGCTCCTCGTTTAGGAGCATAGATTTCGAGAGGATCAAGAAAACGGATACTTGCCCCCAGAGTAGAAAGTAGTTGAATGCCGGGAATAGCATAGTCGACCACTTCATCGTGAAGAATTAACTCTCCCCTTCCAAATAAAATACTGTCTATGGGGGTAAGACGATCAAAATTATCTTCTACACCCTTTAATACAGCCATTGTCTGCTTATCCTGATACTGCACCATAATATTATCTTCCAGAGATTCTGAGCACAGTTCAACTTCCGGAAGCTCTCGTATCTGCAATATTCTAGGATCTTGTCCATCGAAAACTTTTCCTTTTACAGCCGTTATTTTCAACTGCGGATCGAATGCCGTAAAGAAAGTAGCAACCAAATCTTGAAAGCCATTGAATACAGAAAGTGTACACACCAAAGCCAATGTAGCCAATGCAACTCCACACACCGAAATGGCAGAAATAACATTGATCGCATTATGCGATTTCTTTGAAAAAAGATATCTCTTGGCTATATAAAAAGGGAAGTTCATATTCTATTGAGGACAAATAATTAACAATCAAAAACAAACAATTGACCATTGATGTACAAAGTTCGCGTCTACTATTTGTCTGCTTCCTTTGTCTACATTCAGTGGCCAATTGTCAATTGTTTATTGTTTATTTCGATTATTACTTCTTCAGTAACTCATCAATATGTGCAGCATAATCCAACGAGTCATCCACAAAGAACTTCAACTCCGGAATGATACGTAATTGATGACGAACACGATTGCCCAACTCAAAACGAATGGACTTCATATTGTCATTGATATTCTTTACAATTTCCTCGCTACGCTCCGAAGGAAATATACTTAAATATACACGCGCATAACTCATATCCGGACTGATACGAACTACACTGACCGATACCAATACTCCCGACATTGCCTTAGTCTGCAACAAGAATATTTCGCTCAATTCTTTCTGAATAAGACGAGCAATCTTATTTTGTCTGGTTGTTTCCATATCTATTACTTTTTACGTATGATAGTCAGCCCGTCACGCAAAGGGAGAATAACCTTCTCCACACGCGTATCAGCTGCTACTAAATCATTGAATTTCTTTATTCCGATGGTTTGCGTATCGGTGTGATGCGGTTCTTCGAGCACATGTCCATCCCACAACGTATTGTCGGCGATAATGTAACCTCCCGAATGCATCTTTTGCAGAATCATTTCATAATATTCTACATAAAAACGCTTGTTCCCATCTACAAATGCCATATCGAAGGTTATATCCATCCCTGGCACAATCTCCAGAGCATCGCCAATATAGAACTTTATCTTATCAGCATACGGAGAACCTTCCAGCCACGGACGAGTAAAATCCTCCTGTTCATCATTGATCTCGAAGGTATGGAGCATTGCTCCTTCCTCCAATCCTTCTGCCAGACAGAGAGCGGAATATCCGCTATAAGTACCTATCTCAAGTACTTGTTTCGGACGTATCATGCGCACAAACATTTTCAACATACGTCCCTGCAGATGCCCTGAAGCCATACGGGGACGCAATAATTTTACATGCGTCGCCCGATATAATGCTTTCAGATAATCTCCTTCTTCATCTATATGTTGAAGTATATACTCATCCAGAGCGTCCGTTTCTTTCATATTACTATGTTATAACTTAGAGGTAACGGTTACGATTGGGCAACACGTATTCATCAGCATTTTTCAACACATCACCTACCTGGTTAATTTCAAGGAATGATGTTTTAGTTCCAGCCTTACCGCCGCTCAAATATGCAACCATGTCTGTTTCCGACAACACGCCATCATTCAACAACTTACGGAGAGCCGTAAAGTAATATTCCTGACCATTTGCTTTTTCTGGCATATAAATAGCTTCCACACCGTAAGAAAGAGCCAAATGACGCATAGTCTTTTCACTATAACAAACAGCCAATACTGGATATTTTCCACGGTAAGCAGCCAAGCTACGTGCTGTCAAACCACTGAAACTATCTGTAATAATTGCACGAATCGGCAATAAATTAGTAGCACGTACGGCTTGTTTTGCAAGGAATCCAGTTACATCTGCATTCTCCGGGGTCAGACGGATAGGAATATCATTTTCTTCCATCTTATCTTTTTCTGCCTGTGCAGCAATCTTCGCCATTGTTTTAACTGCTTCTACCGGATATTTACCGTATGCAGTTTCACCACTCAACATCAAAGCATCGGTACGATAATAAATCGCATTAGCAATATCAGTAACTTCGGCACGAGTCGGACGAGGATTATTAATCATAGTGTGCAACATCTGAGTTGCTACGATAACCGGCTTTCTTGCCAAAATACATTTCTTAATCAACATACGCTGAATACCCGGAATACGTTCTTGAGGAACTTCAATACCCAAGTCGCCACGAGCAACCATTACGCCATCTGCCACTTCCAGGATTTCATCAATATTGTCTACACCTTCCTGGTTTTCAATTTTAGCGATGATGCGAATACCACTGTTGTGTTCATCCAAAATTTGGCGGATATCCAATACATCTTGTTTATTGCGGACAAAAGAGTGTGCAATATAATCAATATCCTTTTCTATTGCATACAAGATGTTATTGCGGTCTTTTTCTGTTAAAGAAGGCAAGTTGATACGTACTCCCGGTACATTTACACTCTTACGGCTTCCCAATGTAGCATCATTGGTTACTTCACAGTACAAAGTATCTGCATCCTTTTCCTTCACTTCCAGTGCTAACTCTCCATCATCAATCAATACAGATGCACCCACTGAAAGATCCTGTACAAATCCTGGATAAGTTACAGCAATACACTCACGAGTTGTTTCCTGATCAGGCTTACCTACAATTTTTACTTTATCTCCAATTTTATAATCTATCGGTCCTTCTGCACTTGCTGTTGTACGCACTTCGGGACCTTTGGTATCCATCAAAATAGCGATACGGTTAGACACTTCACGAACGTTTGCAATTAGCTTTTCAAAGCCTTCACGGTTCGCATGAGCTGTATTCATACGGACCACATTCATACCGGCATTGTAAAGATCTCTGATAAAATCCACTTCACAACGCAAATCCGAAATGGACGCAACGATTTTAGTCTGTTTAAGCATCATATTATTTCTATATAAAACAGTTATTTATTTCTTTCTGTTAACAGGGCCTCTACCCCAAGTCGATAAGAATCCAATCCAAACCCACAAATAACGCCTTTACACGCACAAGATATCATAGATTTATGTCTGAACTCTTCTCTAGCATGGACATTGGAAATATGTACTTCTATTACAGGAGCTGTAATAGCGCGAATAGCGTCCTGTAAGGCGATGGAGGTATGTGTATAAGCACCCGCATTTAATATTATCCCATCACAGGAGAAACCGACCTCATGAAGCCGGTTAATCATCTCTCCCTCCACATTCGACTGATAATACCCTATCTCTATTTCCGGATACTTCGCTTTAAGCTGCTGCAGATAATCTTCGAAAGAAACTGCACCGTAAATGGAAGGTTCTCTTTTGCCCAACAAGTTGATATTAGGGCCATTGATGATTTGTATGTTCATATCTGTTTTTCTCCTGAAGTTTTCATACATTTGTCGAGAAATTTGCGACAAATATACGAAAAAAGAATGAAATCTCACGAGAAAAATGAAAAGATAATAATAAAGTATAGACAATACTTAACCTTGGAAAAGTCGTTATCAGATAATACGATACAAGCTTACCTTACCGATCTAGATAAACTTTTTGCCTATTTGACACTGGAAAACATCCATTACGCAGATATTACATTACACGATCTGGAACAATTCGTAGCTGGATTACACGACATTGGTATACACCCTCGCTCGCAAGCACGTATTATTTCTGGCATTCGTTCCTTTTACCACTATTTACTTCTAGAAGACTACATTGCACAAGACCCTACCGAATTGTTGGAGGCGCCACAAATAGGGAAACATTTGCCTGATGTACTGACAGTAGAAGAAATAGATCGTCTGATTGGCTCTATAGACCGAAGTACCTGGGAAGGACAACGTAACTGCGCCATTTTAGAAACTTTATATAGTTGTGGACTACGAGTCTCAGAATTATGCAACTTGAAACTATCTGATCTATATCTTAACGAAGGATTTATAAAAGTAGAAGGAAAAGGAAACAAGCAGCGATTAGTTCCAATTTCCCCCCGAGCTATCACCGAACTAAAAAACTACTTTATCAGCAGAGGAGAAGGTTTGATTAAACCAGAGTTTGAAGACTTTGTTTTCATAAGCCGGTTTGGGAAAAACATCTCTCGTATCATGGTTTTTCACATCATCAAAGAACTAGCTAGTAGAATCGGTTTAACAAAAGAAATCAGCCCCCACACCTTCCGACATTCTTTTGCAACACATCTACTTGAAGGAGGAGCTAATCTTCGTGCCATACAGTGTATGCTGGGACATGAAAGTATTGGAACGACCGAAATTTACACACATATTGACCGAAGCAGACTCCGCCAAGAAATTATAGAACATCACCCCCGGAATAAGAAAAAATGACAAATAGAAGATTTTTCCAGCTTTTTTGACGGTTTTTCTTCACATTTGCTAAAAAAAACAGATATAAAAGTCAACAGATAAGGGAGTTTTTCTTATCTTTGCCCCAAATAAATTTGAGTAAACAAAGATATTATACAATATTTATAAACCTAATATTAAAAAATCATGATTAAGAAGTTGTATTTGCCTTTAGTGGCATTGTTAGTCTTTGCCCTTTCTTCATGTGGTAAGATGGGCGAATTGTCTGCTGACTACTTCACTACTAACCCAGAAGTTCTGGAAGCTGTGGGTGGTAAAGTTCCTGTTACTATTACAGGTAAATTCCCTGAAAAGTACTTCAAGAAAAACGCTACTGTTGAAGTTACTCCAGTTTTGAGATGGAATGGTGGCGAAGCAAAAGGACAGGCTGCTGTATTCCAGGGAGAAAAAGTTCAAGGTAATGACCAAACTATTGCTTACAAAGCTGGTGGTACTTACACAATGAAAGCTTCTTTCGACTATGTTCCAGAAATGGCGAAATCTGAATTGTTCTTGGATTTCAAGATCAAACAGGGAAAGAAAGAATACACTATTCCTTCTGTAAAAATTGCAGATGGTGTAATTGCTACATCTGAATTGCCTACAGTAGGTTCTGCTAACGCTGCTTTGGCTCCAGACGCATTCCAGCGTATCATCAAACAGGCTAAAGAAGCACAGATCATGTTCTTGATCCAGCAGGCTAACTTGCGTGCAAGCGAATTGAAATCTGAAGGTTTGAAAGACTTCCACAAACAGGTAGTAACTGTAGCTGGTGACACTAAGAACTACAAACTGAATGATATCACAATCTCTGCTTACGCTTCTCCTGATGGTGGTGTGAAACTGAATACAGGTTTGGCTGAAGACCGTCAGAACAACACTGAAAAATACATGAAACAGCAGTTGAAGAAAGGTAAGATTGAAACTACTGTAGAAGCTACTTACACTGCTCAGGACTGGGAAGGTTTTCAGGAGTTGGTTTCTAAATCAAGCATTCAGGACAAAGACCTGATCTTGCGTGTTCTTTCTATGTATCAGGATCCTGAACAACGTGAAACAGAAATCAAAAACATCTCTTCTGTTTACAAAACTTTGGCTGACGAAATTCTGCCTCAATTGCGTCGTGCTCGTTTGACAGCTAACTACGACGTTATCGGACGTAGCGATGAAGAAATCAACGAAGCATTTGATACTGATGCTAAAGTATTAAGCGTAGACGAATTGTTGTACGCTGCAACTTTGACTCAGGACAAAGCTCGTCAGGAAGCTATTTACAAGAAAACTACAGAATTGTATCCTAGCGATTATCGTGCATACAACAACTTGGGTATGATGGCTTACGCTGCAAACGACAAAGCAGCTGCTGAAAACTACTTCAAACAGGCTGCTAGCAAAAACGCTAATGCTCCTGAAGTAAACACTAACCTTGGTTTGTGCGAATTAGTAAAAGGTAATGTTGCTAACGCTGAAACTTACTTGAGCAAATCAACTGGTGCAAATACTGCAAACGAAGCTTTGGGTAACTTGTACATCAAACAAGGTCAGTATGACAAAGCTGTAGCTGCATTCGGTGACACTAAGACTAACTCAGCTGCTTTGGCTCAGATCTTGGCTAAAGATTACAACAAAGCTAAGAATACTTTGAACGCAGTGAAAAACGCTGATGCTTACACAGACTACTTGATGGCTGTTGTTGGTGCAAGAACAAACAATGCTGACTTGGTTAAATCAAGCATGGAAAAAGTAGCTCAGAAAGATGCTGCTTTGGCTGCAAAAGCTGCTGATGACCGTGAATTTGCTAAATATGCAAACGAAATCAAATAATCATTGATTCTCTCATAACACGGAAAGCCGGAATACTTCTGTATTCCGGCTTTTTTATTATATTCTTCAAAAATAAGAGCAATTTATCATGCTTGATATCTGTTATTTATGTATTTTCGCAAGAAAGAACAAGAAATATGAAAATTCATACTCCTCCACAATTGATCTTATTACTTGCACTATTGTGCATGACATCATGCAAGAAAGCGTCAAATTTTGAGCTTTATGGCGAACTGGAAGATCTAAAAGAAGAGCAAATTGTAGTAGTTTACGATGATCCTGTATCCAAAACCGATACAATCTTTCCCGAAAACGGGAAATTTACTTATACATTCACTCCCGACACCACGACCTTATTCCGTTTGGTCTCTTCCCAAGGAGAGGTAATTCCTTTTTTCGCAGATAAATCCATCCGTGTACAACTAAAGGGCAGTTTCTCACATCCTATTATTCAAGGGAATGGTGATAATAAAGCGTACGGAGAATTTCTAGCCAACATCCAAAAACTGAATGGAGACAGCATTGGACAAATAAAAATGGCAGAAGAATTTATTCGTACACACCTAAACTCGTTTGCTTCGGCCTATATTCTCAACCAGTATTTCGCGCAAACGCCCAACCCCAATTTAGAACAAATTGCTGCTTTAGCCGAGCCTTTACATGGTTCAGTAAAGGACAGCCGAATTATCAACAGTATATTCCATATTCTCCCAAACAACAAAAATAAATCATCTTCGTCCAACTACTTAAACTACTTTTCCTATAAAGACCGTAAAAATAAATACATTACATGGACAAGTAGCAATGGTAATATTTTTACGCTTATCAATTTTTGGGCAAGTTGGCATTCTGGTAGCATGGCGATACGTGATTCTTTATTTAAAATTCCAACCAACTTGAAAAATGAAAATTATCGTGTATTGAATATCTCTTTAGACTATGACAAAAACGCATGGCTCAAGGCATGTAAAGAAGATTCTAAACAATGGATTGAAGTATGCGATTATAAAGGATGGAACACACAAGTAGTAAAACAAAATAAAATTTACCAACTGCCTGCTAATATTTTGGTCGACCAGAGCCGCAAAGTAATGGGGACCAATCTCTACGGAGAAGAACTACACCAAAAAGTTCTTCAACTTATTAAAGAAGACAAAGAAAAGAAAAACAACTAATATTACCTCATGTTAACCAAACTGTTCGGTGCTGCCGTACAAGGAATCAACGCCACCATCGTGACCATAGAGGTCAATAGTTCGAGAGGAATCCGTTTTTTCCTAGTCGGACTACCCGATTCCGCTGTGAAAGAAAGTCACGAACGTATCGTTTCTGCTTTACAAGTAAACGGCTACAAATTCCCCTCATGTCAAATTGTAGTTAATATGGCCCCTGCCGATATACGAAAGGAAGGTTCATCTTATGACCTTCCTCTTGCCATCGGTATATTGGCTTCTACCGGTACCATCCAAACCGACAAACTTCAGCATTACCTCATTATTGGAGAACTTAGTCTGGACGGTAGCCTGCAACCTATAAAAGGAGCTCTTCCCATAGCTATTGCAGCGCGCGAACAGGGTTTCGAAGGATTTATTCTTCCCCATCAAAATGCACGCGAAGCCGCTGTAGTGAATAATTTGAACGTATACGGAGTCCATAACATCACAGAAGTAATTAACTTTTTCAATGGTACACAGACACTGAAACCTACCATTGTCAATACCCGAGAAGAGTTCTACCGCAATCAAACCGAATTTCCTTTTGATTTCGCTGATGTAAAAGGGCAGGAAAATGTAAAACGCGCCCTTGAAGTAGCAGCTGCTGGCGGCCACAATCTACTGATGATTGGCGCTCCAGGTAGTGGAAAATCGATGATGGCCAAACGGCTACCTAGTATTCTTCCTCCTTTATCACTAGCAGAAAGTCTGGAAACTACCAAAATTCACTCTGTTGCAGGCAAACTGAATAAAGACTCTTCGCTTATAGCCATTCGTCCTTTCCGAAGCCCACATAATACTGTATCACAAGTAGCAATGGTAGGAGGAGGAGCCACTCCCCAACCTGGCGAAATTAGCTTGGCACACAACGGTGTACTCTTTCTTGACGAACTGCCAGAATACAGTCGGAGTGTACTCGAGATTCTACGGCAACCACTTGAAGACCGATGCATCACAATCTCCCGCGCCAAATATACACTGGAATTTCCGGCCAGCTTCACTCTGATTGCTTCTATGAACCCGTGTCCCTGTGGATACTATAATCACCCCACACGCCATTGTGTATGTTCACCTGGACAAGTTCAGAAATACTTGAACCGCATATCAGGCCCCCTACTCGACCGCATTGACATTCAAGTGGAAATCGTACCAGTTCCTTTTGAAAAACTGGCAGAAGCTCGCCCCGGAGAATCCAGTGCAGTGATACGCGAACGTGTGATACGGGCTCGACAAATCCAATCTGCCCGATTTGCTGACACTCCAAACACCCATTGCAATGCACAAATGACTTCTTCCCAGCTCTCACGCTATGCACAGCCCGATGCTAAAGGACTCACCTTATTGCGCGATGCCATGAGCCGATTGAATCTGTCTGCCCGTGCCTATGATAGAATTCTAAAAGTGGCACGTACAGTAGCCGACCTAGAAGGTAGCGAAGTCATTCAGCCTCATCATCTGGCAGAAGCCATCAGCTACCGAAATCTGGATCGAGAAAACTGGGCAGGATAGCAGTTTTAGTCCTTTGACTTATACCATATTCATGCTACCGAACAAAGCTAGAAGAATTATTGCATTCACAATGAGCTGTCACTATACAGCAACATAAAAGCATTCAAACTCTATAGTCTACAACAATAGAATATTGCATGGAGTAAATCCGAAAAAAACATAAGATAAGCGTAAAAATCACTATCTTTGCGTGATGCAAGATTGGATACAGCCATATAGTAGAACAACAACTCCTATTTCCCTGTTGATTCCACATCCGATTTTTATCATCCTTAATCACTGTAAGATACTGAAAATAAACAATTACAATATACGTATATGGAAAAGAAATTCAAACGAACAACCGTTACCTCGGCATTGCCTTATGCCAATGGTCCAGTACATATCGGTCACTTAGCCGGAGTGTACGTACCAGCAGACATCTACGTACGCTATCTGCGTCTGAAAAAAGAAGAAGTCCTCTTCATTGGAGGTTCAGACGAACACGGAGTACCCATCACTATCCGTGCCAAAAAAGAAGGTATTACTCCGCAAGATGTAGTAGACCGTTATCATACTCTAATCAAAGACTCATTTAAAGAGTTTGGTATTTCGTTCGATGTATATGGACGTACTTCCTCTCAGATTCATCACGAAACAGCCTCTGCTTTTTTCCGCAAGCTGTACGATAAAGGTGAATTCATAGAAAAAACATCCGAGCAATATTACGATGAGGAAGCAAAAACCTTCCTTGCCGACCGTTATATTACAGGTGAATGTCCACGTTGCCACGCAGAAGGAGCCTACGGCGACCAATGTGAAAAGTGTGGAAGCACCTTGTCACCTACAGAACTTATTAATCCAAAGAGTGCCATCAGTGGAAGCAAGCCAGTTATGAAAGAAACCAAACATTGGTATCTGCCACTCGACAAACACGAAAGTTGGTTACGCCAATGGATTCTGGAAGACCACAAAGAATGGCGTCCTAACGTATACGGACAGTGCAAAAGCTGGCTGGATATGGGTTTGCAACCCCGTGCCGTAAGCCGTGACCTCGATTGGGGTATCCCTGTACCTGTAGAAGGAGCAGAAGGAAAAGTACTGTATGTATGGTTTGATGCTCCTATCGGCTACATCTCCAATACCAAAGAACTGCTTCCCGATTCATGGGAAAAATGGTGGAAAGATCCTGAAACCCGTTTGATTCACTTTATCGGGAAAGACAACATCGTATTCCACTGCATCGTATTCCCAGCTATGCTGAAAGCAGAAGGCAGCTACATTTTACCTGACAACGTTCCAAGCAACGAATTCCTGAATCTGGAAGGCGATAAAATCTCTACTTCACGTAACTGGGCTGTATGGTTGCATGAATACTTACGTGACTTCCCAGGCAAACAAGATGTACTGCGCTACGTATTAACAGCCAATGCCCCGGAAACCAAAGACAATGACTTTACATGGAAAGATTTCCAGGCACGCAACAATAACGAACTGGTAGCTGTGTACGGAAACTTTGTCAACCGCGCTTTGGTACTTACTCATAAATACTTCGAAGGAAAAGTTCCAGCTTGTGGAGAGCTGAATGAATATGATCAAAATACACTGAAAGAATTTGCCGATGTAAAAGCCGAGGTAGAAAAACTGCTCAATGTATTCAAATTCCGCGATGCACAAAAAGAAGCCATGAATCTGGCACGTATCGGAAACAAATATTTAGCAGATACAGAACCCTGGAAATTGGCTAAGACAGATATGAATCGTGTAGCAACCATCTTGAACATTTCCTTGCAGTTGGTTGCCAATTTGGCTATTGCTTTCGAACCGTTCTTGCCGTTCAGTAGTGAAAAACTTCGTAAGATGCTGAATATGGAATCATTCGAATGGGAACAGTTAGGACGTACTGATCTGTTAGAAGCTGGTCATCCGCTGAATAAAGCAGAACTGTTATTCGAAAAGATTGAAGATGCTGTTATCGATGCACAGGTACAGAAGTTGCTCGAAACAAAGAAAGCAAACGAAGCAGCCAACTACAAAGCTAATCCTATCAAGCCGGTTATTGCTTTCGAAGACTTCGAAAAGCTGGACATCCGTGTAGGTACTGTATTAGAATGTGAAGTAGTACCTAAGATGAAAAAGCTGCTGAAATTCAAAATTGCAGACGGACTAGAGAACCGCACTATTGTAAGCGGTATTGCCCAGCATTATACTCCGGAAGAATTAGTAGGCAAACAAGTACTGTTTATTGCCAATCTTGCTCCACGTCAGTTCAAAAACGGACTGGTTAGCGAAGGCATGATTCTCAGCGCAGAAAACTTCGACGGTTCACTTGCCGTTACTTCAGTATTGAAAGAAGTAAAACCGGGAAGTGAAGTGAAATAATTATCAGGCCGATAAGCATTTCATCGATGCTTATCGGCTCTCTTACTCCAACCATATGGCAGAGCATTCACTCAAAGAAAAAACAGCAAAAGGATTATTTTGGGGAGCAATCAACAACAGCGTCCAACAAGTGTTGGTACTGGTATTCGGCATCATTTTGGGGCGTATCCTTTCGCCGGGAGAATATGGAATGGTAGGGATGCTCACCATCTTCACCTTAATCGGAAATGCCTTGCAGGAAAGTGGATTCCGGGCTGCACTGGTCAACCTGAAGGAGATTCATCACCGAGATTATAATGCTGTATTCTGGTGCAGCACCTTCATCGGCTGCGCGGTGTACGTGCTTCTGTTCTGCTGTGCGCCTTTCATTGCCCGCTTCTACCACGAGCCCGAACTTCTTCCGCTTGCACGCTACTGCTTTCTCTCTATTCCAATTGCCAGTCTAGGAACGGTACAGGGAGCTTATCTCTTCCGTAACTTAAAGGTACGCCAACAGGCTTTAAGCGGTATCATTGCTCATATCGTATCCGGATGTATCGGAATAACTTTGGCTTTCAATGGCTTCTCTTACTGGGGAATTGCTACGCAAAGTCTGACTTACATTCTAGTAGTAACTCTCTGCTCCTGGTACTTCTCTCCCTGGAGGCCAACTCTGCAAATCGATCTTACTCCTATTAAACCGCTGTTTGCCTTCAGTAGCAAACTGTTGGTAACAAACATAGCCAACCAGCTGAACAACAATATTCTGTCTGTAATTCTCGGAAAATTCTTCAATGCACAGATGGTAGGTAACTACAATCAGGCCAATAAATGGAATACCACCGGACATCAGTTTATCACTGGTATGCTGAACAGTGTAGCCCAACCAGTCTTTGTCACAACCCGCGACGACCACGAGCGTCAGTTGCGTATCTTCCGTAAGATTCTCCGCTTCACAGCCTTTATCGCGTTTCCTGCCATGTTTGGCCTTTCCATCGTCACTAAAGAACTGATTCTCACTACGGTAGGAGCCAAATGGCTGGGTAGTGTACCCTTGATGCAGACTCTATGTATAGGAGGTGCCTTTATTCCCATTACCACGCTGTTCTCCAATCTGATTATCAGTCAGGGAAAGTCAGAAATCTACATGTGGAACATCATTACACAGGTATTGATTCAGTTGATTACGGTACTGACCCTCATTGCTTTCGACGGTAGTATCCAAACCATGGTGGAAATTTATGTATGTATCAATATTGCATGGCTTTTTGTATGGCAGCACTATGCCCGCCGATTTATCCATCTTCCAGTACGATTGCTGATAGGCGACTTGTTACCTTTCATGCTTGCCGCTGGAGTATCTTGTCTAGCCGGATGGCTGACTTCCAGCCTCATCGAAGGACACTTCTTGCTTACCTTTGCCATTAAAGTGGCAGTAGCAGTACCTTGCTATATCGGCCTCATGCAGCTCACCCGTACCGAAATACTGAAAGAGTGTACAGATTATCTATTTAAAAAGAAATTATCATGAGTGGAAAACTATATGTGATGGGGGCTCCCCGCTATATCTTCGACGGACTGCACCCTGAATTGCAACAACGGATAGAGTATGTATCCAGCTTTCTCAATTTCCCGAAAAGCAAATGGAAACAGATTACCCGCTATCTAGTGGTAGGACGTATTCCACTCCCCAAACAGGTTTTGTATCTCTGGTTTTCTGCTCAGGAGCTGAATCATCTTCTCCAGGCAGATGCCTATGACCGTATCTTGCTATACGAGTGCTGCAACGTGCGGGCACTTCGTGCCATCAAGACATTGCTCCCGAAGCAGACGGTCTGCTATATTTATTATTGCAATCCTATTCATACTATTTTCCGACAACCGGAAAAACAATTGAAGCAGATTCACCAGTTAGGATTCCGACTAAGTTCTTTTGATCCACACGATGCCAGTAAGTATCATCTGGATTCAGCCGGACAGTATTTTTGCTATCCTCACGACGACAACACGCCACCTGCACCATCATCCGACTGTTTCTTTTGTGGACTTCCCAAAGACAGGGAAGAAGACTTGCTGCTGCTGCGCCAAACAATGGAAGCAGGAGGATTGAAATGCAATTTTATCATTCCCAAACTGCCTGCAGAGAAAATCACCTATCCGGAATATCTCAGACAACTCAGTGCCTCACGTTGTGTAGTGGATATCTGTCAGCAAAACCAGACCGGACTGACACGTCGTCCTCTGGAAGCACTATTCTATCAAAAGAAATTAATTACTAACAACCCGCATATAAAGGAGTATAATTTCTATAATCCAGCAAATATTCTTATCTTGCAGGAAACTCCAAATATACGACAAATCAAGGAATTCATGGCAAGACCCATGGCAGAAATCCCTGAATCTATCAGAAGACAGTACGATATCAACCAATGGATCGACCAGTTCTTGCATTAAACAAAATAAAATGAAACAACCAATCAACTATATAGCCACCTGGTTCTACAAAGAATCAAAAGATGACGCCAGTTTCTATCCTCAATTAGGACAGAAAGGTTGCTCGGCCTTGGTACACTCTGTGTATATGCAGATACAAGTACCTTTTTTTACAACCTTCCGCTATTATAACCCACAGGCTCACCTGCTTTTCTTTACCAATTTAAGAAAAGCAGATTTACCCAATTTCCTTACCGACCTGTTTCTACGCCTGCATGTAGAGGTTATTACATTACCTTATACTTGCCGTCCCCCAAAACACTGGTACGCAGCCTGGCAGAATCAATTTTATCTGTACGATATTCTTAAGGAAATGGGGAAACGGATGACAGAACAGGATACCTTGCTCATCAGCGACGCCGACTGCCTCTGCCGTACTTCACTCAATGGTTTGTTCAATCGCACACGCGAAGACGGAAGCGCACTGTATGAGTTTATCACAGACCGTCAATATTCTATCAACGGTATTACACTTCCACAGATGGAAGCTTTCTACAGAGCATGCTATAAAGAAGATATTAAACAACCACTGACATATTACGGAGGAGAATTCATCACACTCCGCGGAGATACTGTAAACCGTATCAATGAAGCTTATCCTTCGTTGTGGCAATTCAATCTGGAATATGGTAAAGAACATACCTATAAGTTAAACGAAGAGGCACATGTACTGAGTATCCTTGCGGCACATCTGCAATTGCGCAATACGACAGCAAACCAATACGTAAAACGAATGTGGACTTCCCCTCAGTTTAATAATGTAGCACCTGGTGACGAAAACTATCCGGTATGGCATTTACCTTACGAAAAGAAGCGAGGCCTATACCGGTTATATAAGCTCCTTTCCAAAGAACAGAAAATAAAAGATGAATCGAAGTTTTGGGAAAAAGCAAGTCTATATAATGGAATTCCAACCATAGGCTTCCCAAAAAAGATCAATGATTTCATCCTAAGCCTCATACAGAAAAAACGACAACTCTTTAATCAATCATGAAAAAATTTGTCATATTTCCTAATCTTATTGTAAAGCCAGAACAAAAGAGCAATCCATATATACAGGATTTTATTCGGGCACTAAACGAAGAAAAAGATGCTTGCGTAGTTAATCCTTCACACAAAAACCCATTACTCAGTATATTATTCCCCAAAAATTGGGGAGATATATTTGTCTTTAACTGGTTCGAGAGTATTCCTGATTTCAAATATGGGATATTACAAAGTATTGCTGCTCTTTTCTTCCTCCCTCTGCTAGTAATATGCAGAAAGAAAATAGTATGGATATTTCACAACAAACGTCCTCATGCCGATGGAAGAGAAGTACTCAAAAAAATGCTCGGCATGCTTATAGCACGACTCAGTACACTAATTCTTACTCACGCTACTGAAGGTGTAGAAGTAATAGAAAAAAAATATCCTTATGCAGCCCACAAGGTTCATTTTGTACATCACCCCACCAAAAACCGTTTGCCGATAGAATACAAGCAGCAGATTGATTACGACTTACTTATTTGGGGACAGATTAGTAAATACAAAGGAATATTCGATTTTGTACGCTTCTTGCAAGAAGAACAGGTAAATGAATGGAAAGTTTGCATCATAGGTGGCGCTTCCAACCAAATCTTTCAGGAGCTGAAGGAAATAGCTCCTGCTTGTGTAACATTGGTGAATCATAGTCCATCATTCGAAGAGCTGGGAGAATATATTGCACGGTCCCGTTTTGTTTTAAGCCCTTATGCCCCAGAATCGGTATTAAGTTCAGGTATGCTGATGGATTCACTGTCGTTTGGAGCCAAAGTAATCGGCCCTAATGTAGGCTCCTTCCGTGACTATGCTCATGAACCACATCTAAAGGTCTACACCTTCAATAGTTTTCATGACATCAAATCTATTGTTGCCCAAAATAAAGATGAAGAAATCTCACTTTCCGATTATCGTAACTTTCTAGAGCAGCATAATTGGACACACTTTATTCACACTTTAATGGAGTTATTAACAACCGGTAAATAAGAATAACTTTATGACATACGCCCCTATCCTACTTTTCGTATACAACCGCCCCGAACATACCCGCCGGCTGATTTCCTCTTTACTACAGAATCAGGAAGCAGCAGAGAGCGAATTGTTTATCTATGCAGACCAATGCAAAGACATAGCCTCAGCACAAAGTGTGCAAGAGGTAAGAGAATACATACATACTATTACCGGATTCAAACGAGTCAATTTAATAGAACGTACAGAAAACTGGGGACTTGCCCGAAACATCATCGACGGAGTTACAACACAGGTCAATGCCTATGGAAGAGTAATTGTACTGGAAGATGACTTGATTGTAGCCCCATATTTTCTCCATTTTATGAACGATGCACTGGAAATCTACAAAGACGAATCCCGTGTAGGACATATACAAGCTTGTGATTTTACACATGCTCCTACATTACCCGATACTTTCCTTATAAAATGGACAGGAAGTTGGGGATGGGCTACCTGGGCACGAGCATGGAAGCATTTCAATCCCGATGGTACTGCTTTACTTCAAGAACTGGAACGTAAACAGTTGACACGTACATTCGATTTCAATGGAACGTATGGCTTTACACGTATGCTCCGCCGGCAAACAGAAGGTAAAAACAACTCATGGGCTATCCGTTGGAATGCCAGTCTGTTCTTAGCCGATATTCTTTCACTGAATGTAGGTAAATCACTGGTCCAAAATACTGGATTCGATGGAAGTGGCACCAATTGTGGAGGTGGTGGCCTTTATAACTCTACACTATGGATGCAACCACTTCCGGTATCTCTTCTCAATCCCATTGAAGAAAACCTGGAAGCCCGCAAAGAATTCCAGAAATATTATTACCGTACCAATAACTTTTGGGCAAAGGCGTTCCGACGTATTCGTCGTACATTAAAAGGAGATTTTGGAGCATAAAAAAACAGGAAACATCGAAATGTTTCCTGTTGACACATTTTACAATGATATTCATTATTTAGGAAGCTGACAGCATTCTTTTCCACATGGTCTTTCACACTTCTGTCCAGGTTTCTTCGGGCCTGGCTGATGAAAAGCACGCTTTGCCATCTTTCCTTGACGAGGAGCAAACAGTTTTTCCAACTGACGTGCATTCAGAATCTTCTGGAACTTATCAAAATACTTGGTTTTCGTATCAAGCATCTTCTGCTGAGCAGCAAAACGATCTTTCATATCCTGAATAATCTGTTCATCGGTACGGTCTGCCTTCTTTTGTTTCGCTTCCGGCTTTGCACAACATGAACCTAACTCTTGCATATATTCCTTATAAAGAGGAGCAAACTTGGCAGTAGTCTTGTCGTCCAAAGAAAGTGCCTGCTGCAAATGCTTTATCTTCATCTCCATGCGTTGTTCCGGAGTACATTTTGCGCATTTCTTCACTTGTTTTTCCTGAGCAAATACAGTGCCGCCTACAACCAGCAGCAACATTGTTACAAATACATTTAATTTTTTCATACGTCTACATTTTATTTAATAACCAATTAGCATTATTGCTTTTACTACATAAGAGTGCGATTTTGAGAATTCGTTTAATATCAAATTCCAATATTACATTTCTTTAACAGGCATAAACCTTATGTCTAATAATAGCAACTTCTCATGCTCTACAATTTTTCACACATAATTACAATATGCCATAAAATAATTACCTTTGCAAAAAATAAAATGGAATGAGGGTACTTATCATCAATACATCGGAAAGAACCGGAGGAGCAGCTATTGCCGCCAACCGTTTGATGACAGCGTTAAAAAACAGTGGAATCAAGGCTAAAATGCTGGTACGGGACAAGCAAACTGACCAAGTTACCGTTGTTGCACTGAAAAAATCATGGCGTAAGGTAGCACAGTTTGTGTGGGAACGTATTGTCATTTGGAAAGCCAACCATTTTCACAAGCACAACCTCTTTGCCGTTGATATAGCCAATACAGGTACTGATATTACTTCTTTACCCGAATTCCAGCAAGCAGATGTTATCCATTTACATTGGATTAATCAAGGAATGCTTTCACTGAAAAGTATCCGCAAAATTTTAGAATCCGGCAAGCCTGTCGTATGGACATTACACGACATGTGGCCTGTCACCGGAATCTGTCACCATGCCCGCACATGCGAGAAATATACCAAGCAATGCCATAGTTGCCCACTACTGTACAAAGGTCATAAGCACGACCTTTCTTATCGGATATTCCGCCAGAAGCAAAAACTATACAGCAACGGAAACATTACTTTTGTAACATGTAGCCAATGGTTGGAAGGACTGGCTAAGAAAAGTGTCCTGACACAAGGACACACTGTAACCAACATCCCCAATCCAATTAATACGAATTTGTTCCGTCCGCTGGACAAAAAAGCGATTCGGGAAAAACTTCACCTGCCTGCAGACAAAAAGCTACTACTCTTCAGTTCCATGAAGATTACCGATAAAAACAAAGGTATTGATTTCTTGGTTGACGCATGTAAGCTGATAACTACACAGTATCCGGAGTTTTCACGTTCGTTAGGAGTGGTGGTGGTTGGAAAAGAATCACAGCAATATGCAGAGCTTTTCCCTTTCCCAATCTATTGTCTTGATTTCGTTCAGGACGAAAAAGAAATTGCCCACATCTACAATGCGGCCGATTTATTTGTCAATCCTTCTCTGCATGAAAATCTTCCCAATACAATCATGGAAGCTATGGCTTGTGGAATACCTTGTGTAGGTTTTAATACCGGAGGAATTCCCCAAATGATTGACCATCTGCACAACGGCTATATCGCACAATATAAATCGGCAGAAGATTTAGCCAATGGCATTCATTGGTCACTCACAGAAGGAGATTATGAAAGCCTAAGTGAAGAAGCACGCCGTAAAGTAATGAATTCGTATTCCGAACATACTGTGGCAATGAAATATATTCAAATCTATAACCAGATTACAGGAAACAATGCATAATACCCACTTACATCCCAAGTTCTCCATCATCACTGTGACCTATAATGCAGCCCAAGTTTTGGAGGATACGATTCAAAGTGTCATCACCCAGACCTATAAGGGAGTGGAATATATCATTATAGACGGAGGGTCAAAGGATGGGACACTGGATATCATCAACCGCTACAAAACGCATATACACACAGTGATAAGTGAACCAGACAAAGGGTTATACGACGCCATGAATAAAGGTATACGTGTGGCTACGGGCGATTACATCTGTTTTCTTAATGCCGGCGATGCCTTACACGAAGACGATACACTGTTACTAATGGTACATTCCATTACCGGAGAGGTATTACCGGATGTCTTGTATGGAGAGACCCAGCTTGTAGATGAAGAAGGACATTTTGTACGTATGCGACGCCTTTCTGCCCCTGAACAACTGACATGGAAAAGTTTCCAAAAGGGAATGCTGGTATGCCATCAGGCATTTTTTGCACGACGTGAACTGGTCGAACCGTATGACTTACATTACCGTTTCTCTGCCGATTTCGACTGGTGTATCCGTATCATGAAGAAAAGCCATAATCTTCATAATACCCACCTTACTTTGATTGATTACCTCAACGAAGGAATGACAACCCGCAATCATAAAGCCTCGCTCAAAGAACGTTTCCACATCATGTGCAAGCACTACGGATATGTATCTACCGTACTCCACCACATTGGCTTTGTGTTCCGTCTGCTTTACCGGAAATAAGAAAGACAACAGAAGATGACACGGTTTGCTTTGTCACTCACTCAATAAAAAATTCCTCATTATACATTGAAAAGACAATGTATAATGAGGAATTCTTATTTTATCGTTCTACACGATATATTATGCCTGTGTCTGCTTTTGTCTGCGTATAGACAACAACAATATCACCAAGGCCCCGGCAATTAACAGCCCCATTGCTATAAATGCAATTGTTTCTGTAATATGCAGCGATTTCGGGTCGAAAGTAAAGGTAATAGTGTGTGTTCCTGCCGGTACATCCATTGCACGCAGAATATAATTAGCTCTGCCGTGTGCCACTTCCTCTCCATCGATGAACGACTGCCATCCCGGATAATAGATTTCGGAGAATACTACCGTTCCACCTTTAGACGATTTCACTTCGTAAGTCAGTGCATTAGGCTGATATTCTTTCAGCACAATGCTTCTTGTACTGTCTGATACCGACTCTTTTACCGCCTTCACTTCTTCTGCAAACTTCTTATCTACCACAGCAGTAGTAGCCGGATTCAGATGATGGATTGCTTCTATCTCTTCATTCGCATTATTAGCATACTGAACTTCATCCACAAACCACGCATTACCCAATGCATACGGATTATAAATTGGCAATGTCTTTCCTCCTTGTAGCGGGAAAATGAAATAGCGCGTATTCAACATATTCAGCACAGGGAAATGAGAACCGTCCACTTTCTCCATATCTGCCTGAGCTTCCGGTATCTGTTTAAATAAGTCGGTCATCTCACCCTGTATATGCTCCTCTATCATCTCCTGATAGCGACGCAATTTGGCAGCATGATAACCACCGATGCTCTTATGCCAGTACGAAGTATTGTTTTCATTAAACGTATTGGAAGACAGATTCAACACGCGATAATCCAAAGATTTATCCTTCAGTATCTCAGCGTCAGTCTCAGTCGGTTTTAGGAAAGGCTGCATTTCTGTTCCTTTGGCCACAAACTGCTCATCGTACAGATAGCGTTTGTTTACGTTCCACATATCTGCCAGACATAATACCGTCAGAGCCGCTATCAGCCACGAGGCTTTCATCTTTCCGGCAGCATATGCCCATAGCAAAGCCACTCCAATTACTACAATAAAGAAACTGCGCCATGCATCGGCAGTAAAGATAGCTATACGCATTTCTTCCAGATTCATCAGAATAGGAGCCAATTGGTCCGCCGGAATAGCATTCTGCAAAGCAGCCATTTCCATAGTCGACACATAAGACGGGAAAAAGAATCGTGGAGCAATTGCAAACAGCAAGGCAAGTCCTCCGGTAAGTCCCAAACTGATATAAAAGGCTTTTGCTTTCTCCTTAATCAGGGAAGGACGTTCGATCACTTCTTTCAATGCCATAATAGCCAGCAGGGGAATCGTAAACTCGGCTATGACAAGAATAGACGATACGGCACGGAATTTATTATACATAGGTATATAATCGATGAAGAAATCGGTCAGCCCCATGAAATTCTTTCCCCATGACAGCAAAATGGAGAAAAGTGTACCGGCAACCAAAGCCCACTTCATCGGTCCTTGCACTACAAAACATCCTAAAATAAACAGAAAGACAATGAAAGCACCCACATACACCGGACCTGATGTTCCCGGCTGCTCACCCCAGTATTGCCCAATCTGACTATACAGCCCCATATACATAGGATCTGCTTTCTTCATAGCAGTCTTATTCTCTGCCAAAGGCACCGAAGCCCCACCTTTTACATTGGGAACAAGCAGAGAGAAGGTTTCCCCTATACCATAACTCCATTGAGTAATATAGTCACGTTCCAAACCACTACCCGTCTGATTAGCCGAATTTTCTTTTACCAGTTCACTCTTTCCGCGCATACTCTCTTTACTGTACTGGTAAGTATGATACAAATTGGAAAGATTGATACACACACCCACCAGTCCGGCCACAACCAATACCCCCGATGCTTTAAGGAAACGAGGTAATTGTTTTTCCTTCCAGGCAATCACTCCATATGCCACAGCCATAAACAGCATGACAAACAAGAAGTAGTAACTCATCTGAGCATGATTAGACGCAATCTGCAAGGCTACAAATAATGCCGTAAGCAAACTGCCCGACAAATATTTCCCTCTATACACCAACACCATTCCGGCAATTGTAGGCGGAATATAAGCCAATGTCACAAACTTCCAGATGTGTCCGGCAGCTATAATGATAAAGAAATAAGAAGAGAATGCCCATACAATAGCTCCCAAAGCCGACATCCATACCTTGAAATTAAATGCACGCAACAGGATATAAAATCCCAACAGCATGACAAATACATACCACACATAAGTAGGAAGAAAAAGGCTGTACACATTTTGTACATAGTTCAGCATACGGCTCGATTCATAACTGGGAGCAAGCTGGTAAGTAGGCATTCCTCCAAACAAAGAATTGGTCCAGCGAGTCGATTCTCCGGTACGACCATAATATTCCTTCGCTTCCTGACCGGCTCCAATACCGGCTACTGCATCGTGTTGCGCCAAAATACGTCCTTCGGTAACTGCCGGATAAAAGTAGGCAAACGAAAGAACTGCAAACAATACAACTGCCACGATATCAGGTAGTAGTTTCTTCAGTAAATTCATAGCAAAATAGTCTATTAATAAATGTTTTCGGAGAGCAAAGATAACATAATACTCCTTGAAAAGTAGTAACTTTACCACCGAAAATAGAATTTTAATATGAAAATAGGAATCATTACTGCCATGTCTTCAGAACAGAAGCAACTGGCCAACCAACTGGAAAACAAAACCGAACGTACAGAAGGTCCTTTTACCTATACGGAAGGAACCATTAAAAACAATACTATTATCCTGATGCAATGTGGTATCGGGAAAGTAAACGCAGCAGCCGGCTCGGTTGAGCTGATCCGCAACTTTCACCCCGACTGTATCATCAGTACCGGTGTAGCCGGAGGTATTGATACTTGCCTGAAAGTGATGGATGTAGTAGCCAGCCGCCAGATTGTATACCACGATGTATGGTGCGGAGAAGGCAATGCATACGGACAGATTCAAGGCTTGCCTACTTTCTTCGAGGGTAATGAAACTCTATACAATTGTGCATTGTCGCTCGATACAGAAACTGCGATTCACGGAGGTCTGATTTGCAGTGGCGATAAATTCATCACCGACCAGAGTGAACTGGAAGCCATTAAGGGAAATTTCCCGGAAGGGCTGGCAGTTGACATGGAGTCGGCAGCCATCGCACAGGTTTGCTATTTATATAAGGTACCATTCATCAGCTTCCGTATCATCAGCGATACACCGGGAGCCGACAAGCATTTCGAACAGTATCAGAATTTCTGGGGAGAAATGGCAGACCGCTCTTTCCATGTCACAGAAACATTCTTGAAAGCATTACCTAATAAGATTTAGATTTTAAGTTTGTAAGTTTTTATATCTGAGCGGGCAGATTTTGTATAGGTTGAACTGGCAAGCCTGTAAACGGTAAGCAGACAAACTCAATAATTAGCAGACCAAGCTACGTTATGAGTAAAAATGAAACCCAAGAATTCAAAAGTTCAAACAAACTCAAAAACTAAAGAACTCAAAAACTCAAAAAAACATATGAAGAAGATTCCAAGCTTTACCATCGACCATATCCACCTGTTGCGTGGTATTTATGTGTCTCGTCGGGATGAGGTAGGCAATGAAATTGTAACTACCTTCGATATCCGTATGAAAGAGCCCAACCGTGAACCGGCTCTGAGTCCTTCTGCCATCCACACGATGGAGCACCTGGCAGCTACGTTCCTGCGCAACCATCCGGTATGGGCAGAAAAGATTATCTACTGGGGGCCTATGGGATGTCTTACCGGCAATTATCTGGTAATGAAAGGTGAACTCGAATCGAAAGATATTCTTCCACTGATGCAGGAAACCTTCCGCTTCATTGCCGAATTTGAAGGAGATGTACCCGGAGCTACAGCCAGAGATTGCGGAAATTATCTCATGATGAATCTGCCGATGGCTAAGTGGGAAGCGGCCAAATACCTGCACGAAGTATTGGAGCAGGCTACAGAGGCCAATCTGCAATACCCACAGTAAACCGAAAGTTATACACATATTGTTGAAAAATCCTTGTCTGTCATATTTTATACTATGACAGGCAAGGATTTTCAAGTATATATCCGTTGCTTGGGGTTATAGCAATAAAACCATAAAGCAACTGTTGTGTTCTTTATCCGACGACGTCGGCTGCACACCCAACGCCGTTGTCCGTACAATCGACAACGCGGTTCATACAGCCGACGACGGCAATGTAACGGCATGTCCCGACACATAAAGCCGGATGACTAATCACAAAAAATATCACTCTCCCTTGGGGGATAAACAAAAAGTCCTGCCTTCCTTTGTAAGAAAAGCAGGACTTTTGTGTTTGTTTGCAGCAAGTAACGGATTACTTACGCAGACCGAGTTCTTTTACAATAGCACGGTATCTTTCGATATCGCGGCGCTTCAGGTAGTCCAGCAAAGAACGACGCTTACCTACCAAAGTTGTCAGAGCTCTTTCAGTGCTATAATCTTTTCTGTTGAGCTTCATGTGCTCAGTCAGGTGAGAAATACGGTATGAAA
>PPYF01424555.1_pt1 | contig 116152 bp, 110 predicted proteins | sample 1559871 | NCBI WGS metagenome assembly PPYF01 (sample SAMN08240021, study PRJNA423297) | Human gut metagenome, whole genome shotgun sequencing project.
TAGAAAGGAAAAAGAACGAGAAGTTAATTTATTGTTAAACGGAATAAGAGATTAGGATATTAGCATAGAATACGCGGGAATCTGCACCTGTTACTCGTCCCGCTTATCAAGGCCTTCGAACTGCCCGCAGTAGTCTGAACGAGCAACGCAGTAGCCCACGCCGATATGTATAAACTTAACATATCTTTTATACAAAAGGTACATTGAATAGATATAAACATATCCCGTAGACACCTACTGTTGCTTTGTTTTTGACTGCTGCTCAAAGTGTTCGAAGTTTTGATAAGCCAAAGACAAAACGTCAAGTAAACGTCTTTCTTTAATATAATAATTCCCCCACCCCATCCACCTTATGAAAAGGCATCGGCGTGGAAAACTATGCAAATATAATGAAAAAAGTATAAACTAATCTAGTTATTAATTATATTTTTGTCACATCTAAAAAACAATGATGGTTTATAAAAGTATTTATATAGGCAATTATCTTCAACACCCATTGATTATAAAACAATTTCCCATTAGGCAACGGCGAAATCGTCATTGCCTAATGGGAAATTGTTCGTCAGCCAACGGCAATTTTGCATAGAATATGCAAAATTGCAAAAAAACAGGGAAAGTTTATTGACTTTCCCTGTTTCATAAAGATTAGAATAAAAACTACGCTGCTGGATCGGGTGCTTCGCCACCAGAACCTCCACCTCCATCTGGTTTTTCACCTCCGGTTTCATCTTCATCACCAGCACTTGCACTTACTTCTCTATCTGAGAACAATTCAATACTTGCATTACCAAGCATTACTTTGAATTTGGGTCCAGGAGTAAATACAATTTTTCTTCGAATAATAGTAGCAGCATTTACATCCTCCTCTTTATCCTTGCTCGCAGCATTAATAGCAGGGCGAAATGAACCGAACTCACCAAACCTCACAGAGAAACCTTCTTCCAAGAAAGTAATCATGGTATCTTCTGCACCTTTTAGTATGACATCTACCATGGCACGATGTATACCAGTTCTCTGGTTTACTTCATTACATAGTTTTTCATAACTAATACTACCAATAAGAACATTAGCAGCAACGTACTTCTCTTGCTTGTTCTCCTTATCAAAGTTCAGCACGATTTTTTTCTTTCTATAGCGTATAGCCATAATAATAAATATTTAAATTAATAGTTATATCAAGAAGTCACTCAATTGACTTCTTGACAAAAATAGCACTATATATGTCAATTCAAAATGATAGTGCAATATTTATTTTAATTCACTATATACCAATGTGTTATAACTCATTTTAAGCGTAAATGATTACAAAAACAAGAAAATACGGCAGAATTCTAAGTTCTATCAACAACACCACTATTAGCTCCATCATTATTATCAACATCAGTACTTACATCTATCTATACAACAAGTCCTTTAATTCATATAATAGCAGAAACAGATTCACGACTAACAACAGTCCCAAATTCACCACTAATAATAACAGTGCTAAGTTTATCACTAACAACACTACTAAATCCATGACTAATAACATCGCCAATACTCCTATTTATTTCATCATCTAGTGTGATTTTGCCAATTTTCATTTATCTTTGCCTTACTAATTAATTCAAGAAAGTTATGATGCTGAATGAAAGAGACACTCGTCACGAGCATATATTGCAGGTAGCCCGCCAGATGATGACGGCTGCACGCACTGCTCCCAAGGGAAAAGGAATCGATATTATTGAAGTGGCCCTAATCACTGATGAAGAGATTAAGCAATTATCGGACACTATGATAGCTATGGTAGAAGAACACGGAATGAAATTCTTCCTTCGTGATGCCGACAACATCCTAAGTGCCGAATGTGTTGTATTAATAGGAACGCGCGAGCAGACACAGGGCTTGAATTGCGGCCATTGCGGATTTACCACCTGTGCCGGACGTACTGATGGAGTTCCCTGCGCATTGAACAGCATAGATGTAGGTATCGCAATAGGTTCCGCGTGCGCCACGGCAGCCGATTTACGCGTAGACACACGCGTCATGTTCTCCGCCGGATTGGCAGCACAACGCCTGAACTGGCTGAAAGACTGCAAGATGGTAATGGCAATCCCCGTAAGCGCATCCTCCAAGAATCCGTTCTTTGACCGGAAACCGAAGCAGGAAACCAATGTATAACAGTCACATTGATGCAGAAAACAAACAGATTTTAGATGCAGACAATAAACTGATTTTATAAATAACTAAATATATATAGTCTAATGGGAATCATGGTTGGACTCCCCAGCCCAAGCGGCTCGGAGAAAGATTTGCAGTTGAACTTCGGCAAAAATATGACTGTGCAGGTAGAAATGAGAGCACCTCATTTGCCTGCCGAATGGCACATGCAGAGCGGTATACAGTTAACATGGCCACATGCCGATACAGATTGGGCCTACATGCTGGCGGAAGTGCAAGAGTGTTTTATCAATATTGCCAGAGAAATAGCGAAGCGTGAATTATTATTGATCGTCACTCCCGAACCGGAAGAAGTGAAAAAGCAGATAGCTGCTACTGTCAATATGAATAACGTCCGCTTTCTGGAATGTGCCACCAATGACACATGGGCCCGCGACCACGGAGCCATTACAATGATAGATACCGGCACCCCTTCCCTGCTCGACTTCACCTTCAACGGCTGGGGACTGAAATTTGCTTCCGAACTGGATAATCAAATTACTAAACATGCCGTAGAAGCCGGAGCCTTGAAAGGCCAGTATATAGACCACCTCGACTTCGTACTCGAAGGAGGTTCTATCGAAAGCGACGGAATGGGTACATTGCTTACCACTTCCAAATGTCTGCTCTCTCCCCAACGAAACGGACGACTGAACCAAGTAGAGATAGAAGAATACCTAAAATCAACCTTCCACCTGCAAAAGGTGCTTTGGTTAGATCACGGTTATCTGGCCGGTGATGATACCGACAGCCACATCGACACTTTGGCACGCTTCTGTTCTACCGACACCATCGCTTACGTGAAATGCGAAAACAAAGAAGACGAACATTACGAAGCACTGCTCGCAATGGAAGAACAGCTGAAAACATTCCGCACCTTAGCAGGAGAGCCCTATCGCCTATTGGCCTTACCCATGGCAGACAAGATAGAAGAAGACGGCGAACGCCTGCCTGCAACTTACGCCAATTTCCTGATTATGAACGACGTTATTCTCTACCCGACATACAATCAGCCGGCGAATGACAAAAAAGCAGGAGAAGTATTGCAGCAAGCCTTTCCAAGCCATCAAATAATTGGAATAGACTGCCGTGCCCTGATTAAACAGCACGGTTCCCTACACTGCATCACCATGCAATATCCGCTGGGTGTTATAAAGGAGTCATAAAGGAATTACAAAGGAGATATAAAGGAATTATAAAATAATGAATGAATCAACCCACTAATTATTCATCATGAGAAAGATAAAAGTCGGAATCATCCAACAATCCAATACCGCAGATATTAAAGCCAATCTGATGAACCTCGCAAAGAGTATCGAGGCTTGTGCCGCTCACGGTGCACAACTGATTGTGCTCCAGGAGTTGCACAATTCACTTTATTTCTGCCAGACAGAAAACACTAACCTGTTTGATCTTGCCGAACCAATTCCCGGGCCTTCCACAGGCTTTTATTCCGAGTTGGCAGCAGCTAATGAAGTAGTCCTTGTCACCTCTCTTTTTGAGAAACGTGCTCCCGGACTTTATCATAACACCGCTGTCGTATTCGACCGAGACGGAAGCATTGCAGGAAAATACCGGAAAATGCATATTCCCGATGATCCGGCTTACTACGAAAAGTTCTATTTCACTCCGGGAGACATCGGTTTTGAACCGATTCAAACTTCTTTAGGAAAACTGGGCGTATTAGTATGCTGGGATCAATGGTATCCGGAAGCTGCCCGTCTGATGGCACTGAAAGGTGCAGAACTTTTAATTTATCCTACCGCCATTGGCTGGGAAAGCAGCGATACGGACGATGAAAAAGCCCGTCAACTCAATGCCTGGATTATTTCACAACGCGCTCATGCCGTTGCCAATGGACTTCCTGTTATCTCCGTCAACCGTGTAGGACACGAGCCTGATCCATCCGGACAGACAAACGGTATCTTATTCTGGGGAAACAGTTTTGTAGCGGGACCACAAGGGGAATTTCTGGCACAAGCCGGAAACGATCACCCGGAAAACATGGTAGTGGAAATAGATATGGAACGTTCGGAAAACGTTCGCCGTTGGTGGCCTTTCCTTCGTGATCGCCGGATTGACGAATATGATGGGCTAACCAAACGCTTTCTGGATTAAAGATTGCTCCACATAACTTTACTGCAAAAAGTTTATTACAGGAAATTTATTGCCTGAATTTTATCACATAAAGTTTCCTATATAAAGTTTATCTAATAAAGAAAAAAAGAAAGGCACAGAGTTCAAATCTAATTTTAGAACTCTGTGCCCTTTCAATATATTATCATAAATAACTATTTCATTGAAACGTTATTTTTTTGTTGGCTAGGAAATTAGCCCCTCCATAAATAAACAATCCCAGGAATTGGGCCAGATATTCATTCACGTCCAATCCTTCTACCAATAACACAAGAAATAAGAACTGTGCGGTGTAAGCCACGGCAAAAGCAGAACAAAAGAGCAGTATCTGTTTCCAGATACTATTCTTTTTATTTTCTACGGGGAATATCCAGTATTTGCACCAGATAAAGTTATGGATTTGAGCTATCAGATACGCTGTTATATTAGCCACCATATAGTCACCGTCGAATGACATTTCTTTCATCATTAACCATACAACCAACGCCATAATTAAGGCGTTCATTGTACCGATGACTATAAAACGGAATATACGTACAGATTCTTTCACTCGCCCTCTTTCAGATCAACGATCAAATTCAGTTCATCAAGTTGAGTCTGGTCGATTACAGACGGTGCATCCAGCATCACATCACGTCCGGAATTGTTTTTCGGGAACGCAATACAGTCGCGGATAGAATCCAAACCTGCGAACAAAGATACCCAACGGTCGAGTCCGTATGCCAAACCACCGTGAGGAGGTGCACCATACTTAAAGGCATTCATCAGGAAGCCAAACTGTGCTTCTGCCTTCTCCGGAGTGAATCCAAGAATCTCGAACATCTTCGCCTGTAATTTCGCATCGTGGATACGGATAGATCCGCCGCCAACTTCCACACCATTAATTACCATATCATAAGCATCTGCACGTACAGCTGCCGGATCAGTGTCCAACATAGGAATATCTTCCTGCTTCGGATGAGTAAACGGATGATGCATAGCCATCAGACGGCCTTCCTCCTCGCTCCATTCGAACATCGGGAAGTCAATCACCCAAAGGCAAACAAACTTATTCTTATCACGCAATCCCAGTTGAGCGCCCATTTCCAGACGAAGCTCACAAAGTTGTTTACGCGTTTTCATCACATCGTCGCCGGACAGGATCAGAATCAAGTCACCCGGTTTAGCACCAAATGCCTCTTTCATTTGCTGAAGCACTTCCTGCGTATAGAATTTATCCACGCTCGATTTCACAGTTCCGTCCGCTTCTACACGGGCATATACCATACCTTTTGCACCAATCTGCGGTTTCTTTACGAATTCCGTCAATGCATCCAGTTGTTTACGGGTATAGGTTGCAGCACCTTCGGCACAGATACCACCCACATAAGCAGCATTATCGAAAACAGAGAATCCGTGACCTTTCATAATATCCATCAATTCCACGAATTTCATGCCGAAACGCAAGTCCGGTTTGTCGCTACCATAATATTTCATGGCATCCGCCCAAGACATACGCTGGAACGGTTCAGCCAGTTCCACACCACGCAGTGTTTTGAACAAATGTTTAGCCATTCCTTCGAAAGTAGTGATAATATCTTCCTGCTCAACGAAGCTCATTTCGCAGTCAATCTGCGTAAATTCCGGCTGACGGTCGGCACGCAAGTCCTCATCGCGGAAACATTTTGCGATCTGGAAGTAACGGTCGAAACCGGAAACCATCAGCAATTGCTTCAATGTCTGCGGAGATTGCGGAAGTGCGTAGAACTGTCCCGGATTCATACGTGACGGCACCACGAAGTCACGTGCACCTTCAGGAGTAGAACCGATCAAAACAGGCGTTTCCACTTCGATGAAGCCCAGACTATCCAGATATTTGCGAACTTCAATCGTCATTCTGTGGCGCAGTTCCAGATTAGAGCGGACAGCGTTACGACGCAAATCCAGGTAACGATATTTCATGCGGATATCATCACCACCATCCGTATTATCCTCAATGGTGAACGGGGGAGTCATTGCAGTATTTAGTACGTTCAGTTCGGAAACGATAATTTCAATGTCTCCGGTAGGAATGTTTACATTCTTGCTGAAACGTTCATTAACCGTTCCTGTCACTTGAATGACGAACTCACGTCCCAATTTATTAGCACGTTCACAGAGTTCAGCATTAATTTCTTCGTTAAAGACCAACTGGGTAATTCCGTAACGGTCGCGGAGGTCAATAAAAGTCATTCCTCCCATTTTACGGCTGCGCTGTACCCATCCGGACAGCGTAACTTGCTTGTTTACATCAGAGATTCTTAGTTCTCCACATGTGTGCGTTCTGAACATATATTTTTTATTTAAACGATTATCACTCGCGTTTTTATTTTGATTGAACCAAAACTGCGCAAAAGTACGCAATAATTTGTAATTCGTAGTCAGTAATCCGTTATTTTATCAGACTTTCTTTGTCAGCTTTTTCAATATTTTCTTGTTTCTGTCTGTTATATTGTCGACGATGGCTTCATTCATCAATTTGATGCCATTCATATATTCCTGCGCTCTTTGGAGCACATTGGCAGCATCCTTTTCCGACGCTTGCGGCACCACTACGCGCAATCCCCTTTGGATCAACTCAATGTTCACATTAGCGTCCGTTTCCATGGGGTCGCCGTCAAAGTGCACTACTCCCGGAGAAGTGCGGCGGATACACAACTGCTTGCAACGGAAAGTCTTGATACGGCTATTCTGATCGATTGTCTTATTGAATAACTGGAAAGCCAATGAGGGGACATCCAATACGGTGAATGGTTCAAGAATGGTCACATCCAGCAAGCCATCCGTCAGCGTAGCTTGCGGGGCGATATAAGCATTGTTTCCATATTGCGACGCGTTTCCGCAGGCAATCAGGAAAGCCTTATACTTGGAAACTCCGTTTTCCGTTTCCAGTTCATACGTTTCCGGTTCATATTTAAGACTCTCTTGCAGGGTCTTTTCCAGATAAGTCAACAGCCCGCGTTTACCGGCATGCGCAAACTTCAGACTAACAAAAGCATCGAACCCCAATCCGCAAGTGCAGAAAAAATCCACACCATTAATCTTACCATAATCTATAACATCCATGCAACCTTCATTCAGCACTTCCAGCGCCCTTTTCGGTTCCATCGGTATATGCAAATGCCGCGCCAGTCCATTGCCCGATCCGCAAGGAATAATTCCCAGTGCGGTATCAGTATGCACCAACGAACGAGCTATTTCATTGATTGTCCCGTCCCCGCCGATAGCCACTACTATATCAGTTTTCTCTTCGGCAGCTTTGGCAGCTATTTCTACTGCATGACCGGCTCTTTCCGTATACACTACTTCCCAAGAGTATCTCGCCTTGTCTATTTTTTCGTCCAGCAAGTTAAGAATCAATTCTTTACTTTGTGTTCCCGAAATAGGGTTGACGACGAATTTTATTTTTTTCATCCTTTCGTTCATGCCATTTTTGTCAATTGTAGACGACAAAAGTAATATAAATATCTTAAATTTTAATCTATTAGAGGTTTCTAATCACATGCAAGCAACTTTTTTCTCTTAAAAAGAACAGATAAAAGCAAATTTTGTTATCTTTGCCCCCTGTTTTTAAACACTTGTTAAGATAAAAAGATGCTAGATCGTCAGCGAACGATCTGATTATGAGTATAATAAATTATAATTCATGGGATTATTACAAGAGAAGTTAGCTAAGTACGACCTGCCACAAAAGTTTATGGCACAGGGCGTTTACCCATATTTCCGTGAGATAGAAGGAAAACAGGGTACAGAGGTAGAAATGGGCGGACACGAAGTGTTGATGTTCGGTTCCAATGCATACACTGGCCTTACGGGAGATGAAAGAGTGATTGAAGCGGGTGTCAAGGCCATGCATAAATATGGTTCCGGATGCGCAGGTTCGCGCTTCTTGAATGGTACACTTGACCTGCACGTTCAATTGGAAAAAGAACTGGCTGCCTTTGTAGGCAAAGATGAAGCACTCTGCTTCTCAACCGGTTTTACGGTGAATTCCGGAGTTATTCCTGCTTTGACAGATCGCAATGATTATATCATTTGTGACGACCGCGACCATGCATCTATCGTAGATGGCCGTCGCCTCTCCTTCTCTCAACAACTGAAATATAAGCATAACGATATGGCGGATCTGGAAAAGCAACTTCAAAAGTGCAACCCGGATTCAGTGAAGCTCATCATAGTAGACGGCGTGTTCTCTATGGAAGGCGACCTGGCAAACTTGCCCGAAATCGTACGCTTGAAACATAAATACAACGCTACTATCATGGTAGACGAAGCTCATGGATTGGGGGTATTCGGAAAACAAGGACGTGGCGTTTGCGACCATTTCGGTCTGACTCACGAAGTTGACCTGATTATGGGTACTTTCAGCAAATCGCTGGCTTCTATCGGTGGATTCATTGCTGCTGATTCTTCTATCATCAACTGGTTACGTCACAACGCACGTACTTATATATTTAGTGCATCCAACACTCCGGCTGCTACCGCATCTGCTCTTGAAGCTCTCCACATCATCCAAGATGAACCGGAAAGACTTAAAGCGCTGTGGGAAGCTACCAACTATGCATTGAAGCGTTTCCGTGAAGCAGGTTTTGAAATCGGTGCAACAGAATCACCTATCATCCCTCTTTATGTACGAGACACGGAAAAAACATTCATGGTCACTAAATTGGCTTTCGACGAGGGTGTATTTATCAATCCGGTTATTCCTCCGGCATGTGCACCGCAAGACACTTTGGTACGTGTGGCATTGATGGCTACTCATACAAAAGATCAAATTGACCGCGCTGTAGAGAAGCTGGTTAAGGCATTTAAAGCACTGGATATTTTATAATCCGATTTATATAAATCATCTAAAAAAGTCTGGTACAGTAATGTATCAGACTTTTTTATTATCTTTACGCCTACAACAATATGTGTGATTATGCAAGATATAGTAAACGGACGCTGCGGTTGGTGCGGAACTGACGAACTGTATGTGAAATACCACGATCAGGAGTGGGGAAAGTTAGTGACCGACGACAAGACACAGTTTGAGTTTCTTGTGCTGGAAAGTGCTCAAGCAGGATTGAGTTGGATAACTATCCTTAAAAAGCGAGAGGGATATCGCAAAGCCTTTTGTGATTTCGACCCTGAACGAGTGGCACAAATGAACGATGAAGATATTGAACGACTGATGCAATTTGATGGCATTGTGAAAAACCGTCTGAAAATCAAAGCGACAATTACAAATGCAAGACAGTTCTTAGCCATACAAAAAGAATTCGATAGTTTTTACGACTATACACTGTCGTTCTTTCCCGATAGAAAAACGATCATCAATACCTTTCAGTCATTGAGTGAGATTCCGGTATCATCTCCCGAATCTGATGCCATGAGCAAGGATATGAAGAAACGAGGATTTAAATTCTTTGGAGCTACGATTTGTTATGCTCACTTGCAGGCAGCAGGGTTTATTAACGACCATCTGGCAGACTGTATTTGCCGGTAGGAGAAAGTTTCCTTAGCGTTAACATCAATCGTCTTATCTTCTTTGAATGTCGGACTGGTAAGTTCTACACCCCAGGGAGTAGCAGCTGCACGAGTGGTAACTTTTACAATAGCTACTTCCATTCCTTTACTGCTGGTCAGCTCGGCCTTGATAGCGGCATAATCACCCTTTTTCACGTTAAGCGCTAGTGTGAGTTCATATTTTTCGCTGTTCACTTTAAACTCGTTGAACTTATCAAGACAGCGATTTCTTCCATAAACGAAATCAAATCTTCTTTCTTCATCAGCTTTTTTAATAATTATTGTTTACTGATTTAACAGCCGAATTTATTCGACAAAACAAAACTAAAAATAGATTTTGACACACCTAATTTACGTCCTTAAAAATCAATTTATTTTACAGTTATAAATCAATTCCTTTTCATACTTTTGCGGGAAATTAAGCCGACAGTACAGGTTTGATATACAATTTAATTTTTTATAATGAAAGAAGACAAAACAGGCACGGAAACCTACATCATCAATGGCTTCAAACCGTTCTCGCAATTTGCGACGGAATATTTTCTGTGTCCTTCGCAATGCGTTCAGGAAAAAGACGCTTTTTTATCCCCTAAATGAAGGCTCCAAACCTGTGCGGAAGAGGCTCCGTTTGATACATTCAGAGGCTTCGTTTCAAACAAACGGAACCTCTGTTTTTTACCTCACCCCTCCTATCCAATTCTCTACTACCCAAACATCCGGTTCGGGCATCGGATTGAGCCTGTGCAAACAAATCATAACTTTGCATGACGGAAGTATCAATATAAAATCGGAATCAGGGAAAGAAAGTTATTTTATTCTTACTTTCCCTAAATGAGAATCACTGAAAGCCTCCTGAACCTTTGAGACTGATGTAATAATCAGGGTAACAGCAGAGGAATTATCCTCTGCTACCCAGGCTATTCGCATCGGGATTCAGCTCCTTTACAGCCTCTTTGACTGCTTTGTTACTCGGCTTGCGGTATGCTTCCCCCTGTTGTACGGGGACAATCTCATTCACCATTCTTTCATATCCTTTTTGCTCTAACAAGTGCACTTCTTTTTCACTTGCTTCGTTTTGTTTTTTTGTTTTCATAAGACTTTTCATTTTAAATTTCTTATTTAGAGAACAGAAAACAGCGAAAGATGGTTCATACCCGCAGATTATTTATGTATATCTTTTCCGTCATATACAAACTAAATCTTATATTTGTGCTTTCATTCCACTTATCCTCTTAATAAATTATGAAAGAAAACAAATACGATAATAATCGCTTCTTTAGTCAATATTCGCAAATGTCCCGTTCGGTGGAAGGTTTGAAAGGTGCTGGAGAATGGCACGTATTACAGAAAATGCTCCCCAATTTTGCAGGAAAAAGGGTGTTGGATTTAGGCTGTGGATTCGGATGGCATTGCATTTATGCAATAGAACATGGAGCGACACACGTTACCGGAATTGATATTTCTGAAAAAATGCTCGAAGAAGCCCGGAAAAGAAACCCGTCTCCACTCATTGAATATCAATGTATGGCTATTGAGGACTTTGATTTTCAGCCGGATTCTTATGATATAGTTATCAGCTCATTAGCTTTCCATTACCTCGAATCTTTTATAGATATATGCCGGAAAATTAATCATTGCTTAACTCCGGGAGGGGCTTTTGTCTTTTCTGTCGAGCATCCTATATTTACAGCTTACGGCAATCAGGATTGGCATTACGACCAGGAGGGGAATCCTATCCATTGGCCGGTAGATCGTTATTTTACAGAAGGTAAACGCACGGCAGTCTTTCAGGGCGAAGAAGTGGTCAAATACCACAAAACATTGACTACCTATATAAACAGCCTCCTTCAAACCGGATTTGAGATATGCGAACTGATAGAGCCACAACCCGACGAAAAGTTGTTGGATACTATTCCGGGAATGAAAGATGAACTACGACGCCCCATGATGCTTCTGATCTCTGCCAAGAAAAAAAGTGAAGCCGCAAAACAATGAGATTCAAGGTATTGAAAAATAATAAATAAAAAACATTCGCTTAGCTATTGTTAATTAAAAAATACTCCCTATCTTTGCACCGCTTTTGGAAATAATAACCCCAAAGTTTTCGGGGTGTAGCGCAGTCCGGTTAGCGCACCTGCTTTGGGAGCAGGGGGTCGTGGGTTCGAATCCCGCTACCCCGAATAAGTGCAATTATCCCCGTTTGGGGATAAATAAAAAGGGCAATTCTTTGAAATATCTTTGAACAGATTCCTAGCATTATCTTCATTTTCTTATTTAATTTAGAGTAAAAATCTATTTTGTTAACTTTATTCCCCTTTTATTTTGGCGTTATCAATGTTTTGCGTTAACTTTATAGCGGAAATACAAACATTGTTTATAGAGAAAACGATAACAAACAAAATACTTAAACACATGAAGAAAACTCTGCTGATACTCGTTATTATTTTCATTTCATTATATTCGCATTCACAAAGTCCCTTTCTGAATTTTAGAATTCCAGAAAAATCAAATAAGCGTATCATTGGATATTCTTCAAGTAATAAAATAGATGTTTTTTTTGAATATAAAATATCAACCTTGTAATACTCTAATACAGTATTACAAACAGGATTCCAATAAATTGATTGTATAACAAAAGTAACGATATGATGAAAAAGTTTTTTTATTTGAGTGCGATACTAGCCATCGTTTTGGTTTCATGTAATTCAGAAAAGGAGTATATAGCAAAGCTCTCTAATACCGCTTCCATGATTGAGAAAGAAGCTGATTTAAGTGAAGCAATAGCTCTTCATTATTGTGATACTTGGAGAAAAGTGATTTATGATCATGAATACAATGGAGAATATTGTACTGATTTCAATGAAGCCTTAGCGAAGCATCAGGAGTTTATAATCACAACAGACACCTATAAGAGACTCAAACAAAAGAAAGATTCAATTGAGACTATAATGCCACAACTAAATGATTATCCTTCAAACTGTAAAGATGCTTATAATGAGTTAGTATCAATATATGCAGATGCAGATGAATTATTCAGATTTGCAGATGAGCCTAGGGGCTCTTTATCTACATACTCAACAAAAACGACAGACCTTTATCAAAAGATAGAAAAGTCACTGAAAGAATTTAAAATAAAGCATATACAAAACAAATAATTTAAGAGAGTAGTTTAGTTATTGCAGCAGCTTATTGAATTTAAGACTATCAAAAGACAAAATAATAATTTCACTTCGAGAGCAACTTCAGAAAGTACTGCTAAAAAATAGTGTTCAAAAGCTAGAAATTACTCTCTTGAATTATGAGTTAGAAAGGAACAAAACAAAGATCTCAAAATAGCGTATTTGAACCAGCTTTGAAAGAGTGACGGTATATGCTCGCGATAGTGACGGTATCGCTGTCATATACCGTCACTATCTTTACCGGATAGCGTCACCCTTTTACATATTCAAATAATAATCCCGGGTTAGCGTCATATATTCCTCACTATATTGATGACGAGCCAGTTCAGTCAATAGTTCTTCTACAATACACTCTTGATTGGAAAAAGAAAAAGTAATCAAAACACGTTTCGGAATACCGCCGGGCTTAGTGATTACATTCAGTTGACGGACTGCATATAGCTTTCTCATATAAGCTATCTTTTTTACCCGTTCAGCTACATCTGCCGGAATCACCATTGTGAAAAATCCGTCTTCTGCCAATAATCCGCTTACTCCTTCCAACAAATCTTCATAAGTCAAAGAATCATTGTGACGAGCCGCGGCTCTCTGACGATCCGGACATTCCAGCGAATCGACAAAATAAGGAGGATTAGAAACAATTACGTCGAATTTATCCGAAGACCTGTATTTCTTAAAATCAGCCTGCACCACTTCTACCCGCTCCTTCCAAGGCGAACGAATGATATTTTCCCTGGCTTGCCCAACAGCCGCTTCGTCTATTTCCAACGCTACAATATTTGCATCCGGCAAACTGCGTTGCGCCAACATTAAAGCCACCAACCCAGTTCCCGTCCCAATGTCCAGAATCCGGTGCGCACTCTCAACGAGAGTCCAAGCCCCCAGAAGTACTCCATCCGTACCGACTTTCATGGCACATTTATCATGCCATACCGTAAATTGCTTAAATTTAAAATAAGGATTCGACATTTTATCCGTTTATCTTAAAGCCGTTTTATACTATTATTTTATTGCAAATCGCCAAAAATAAATAATAATTATGGAATACTCCCTTTATAAGCCGATATTTTGGCATTGTTTTTGTGTTTTTATTCTGCGCAGTGCTTTATTATTAGAGAGAATCAATTAACTTTGCAAACGATTTATGCATATCAGTATGACATAAACTAAATTAAAACGAAAAGATGAAAGAAAGATATTTATTGGAAGATGGAGGCGATAACAGCTTCTCGCTAATCACAGACTATGATGGGAACGATGAACAAGCATTTGATGTAAATGTGAAATCTGGTGAAATTCTTCCAGTACTCCCCTTACGTAATATGGTGTTGTTTCCTGGAGTATTCCTGCCGATCACGGTAGGCCGCAAGTCTTCTCTGAAACTCGTACGAGATGCCGACAAGAAACATAAAGATATTGCAGTAGTATGCCAGAGATCGGCACATACAGAAGATCCGAAACTGGAGGATTTACACAATATCGGTACCGTAGGACGAATTGTGCGGATATTGGAAATGCCCGATCAGACAACAACTGTCATTCTTCAGGGAATGAAACGTTTAAGTCTGACAAACATCATCGAAACTCATCCGTACCTGAAAGGTGAAATAGAACTTTTGGAGGAAGATGTCCCTGGCAAAGATGATAAAGAGTTTCAAGCCTTGGTGGAAACTTGCAAGGACTTGACAATGAGATACATCAAATCGTCAGATGTGATGCATCAGGATTCGTCGTTTGCTATTAAAAACATCAACAACCCAATGTTCCTGGTCAATTTCATCTGCTCAAACCTGCCGTTCAAGAAAGATGAGAAGATGGACTTGTTGAGCATCAACTCATTGCGTGAACGCACTTATCACTTACTGGAAATTCTGAACCGTGAAGTGCAGTTGGCAGAAATCAAGGCATCCATCCAAATGCGTGCCCGTGAAGATATCGACCAGCAACAACGCGAATACTTCCTGCAACAGCAGATCAAGACTATTCAGGATGAACTGGGTGGCGGCGGCCAAGAGCAGGAAATAGAGGAAATGCGCCAGAAGGCAGAAAAAATGCGCTGGAATTTAGAAGTCAGAGACACGTTCATGAAAGAACTTGCCAAACTGGAGCGTACTCACCCGCAATCTCCGGATTACAGCGTACAGCTCAACTATCTGCAAACGATGCTCAATCTCCCATGGGGTACTTATACAACTGACAATCTGAACCTTAAAAACGCAGAAAAGACGTTGAACAAAGACCATTACGGACTGGAGAAAGTAAAAGAACGTATTTTGGAACACTTAGCCGTATTGAAGCTGAAAGGTGATATGAAATCACCGATTATCTGCTTGTATGGCCCTCCGGGAGTGGGTAAAACATCTCTTGGAAGATCCATCGCATCTGCGCTCAAACGGAAATATGTACGTATGTCTTTAGGTGGTGTGCATGACGAAGCGGAGATTCGCGGTCATCGTAAGACTTATATCGGTGCTATGCCCGGACGAATCATCAAGAGCTTGATAAAAGCCGGTGCTTCCAATCCTGTTTTCATCTTAGATGAAATAGACAAGGTCAGTGCCGACCGTCAGGGGGACCCTTCTTCTGCATTGCTGGAAGTGCTCGACCCGGAACAGAATACTTCTTTCCATGATAACTTCCTAGATGTAGACTACGATCTCTCCAAGGTATTGTTTATTGCAACAGCCAACAACCTGAACACAATCCCCGGTCCGTTGCTGGACCGTATGGAATTGATTGAAGTAAGCGGATATATCACGGAAGAGAAAGTCGAGATTGCCCGCAAGCATCTGCTACCCAAAGAATTGGAAGCCAACGGACTCAAAAAAACGGATATCAAGCTTCCTAAAGATACGCTGGAAGCTATAATCGAGTCATATACCCGTGAAAGCGGCGTTCGCGAACTGGAAAAGAAGATCGGTAAGATTCTTCGCAAATCGGCTCGCCAATATGCTACGGACGGTTATTTCGCTAAGACGGAAATCAAACCGACAGATTTGTATGATTTCCTCGGAGCACCCGAATATACACGCGACAAGTATCAGGGAAATGATTACGCAGGTGTAGTCACCGGATTGGCATGGACAGCTGTCGGAGGCGAAATCTTATTTGTAGAAACCAGTTTGAGCCGCGGCAAGGGCGGACGTCTTACATTGACCGGTAACTTGGGAGATGTGATGAAAGAATCTGCCATGCTGGCACTTGAATATATCAAGGCGCATGCTTCTGTCCTTAGTCTGGACGAAGAGATCTTTGACAACTGGAATATCCATATCCACGTTCCTGAAGGGGCTATTCCGAAAGACGGTCCATCAGCAGGTATCACGATGGCCACTTCACTGGCTTCTGCCCTGACTCAAAGAAAAGTGAAAGCCAACATTGCCATGACGGGAGAAATCACTCTTCGCGGCAAAGTGCTTCCTGTGGGTGGCATCAAGGAGAAGATATTGGCAGCCAAACGTGCCGGAATCAAGGAAATCATCATGAGTGCCGAGAACAAAAAGAACATAGATGAAATTCAGGATATTTATTTGAAAGGACTGACTTTCCACTATGTAAACGATATAAAAGAGGTATTCGCTATTGCATTGGCCAACGAAAAAGTAACGGATCCTATTGATTTATCTGTTAAGAAACCCAGCCAGGAATGACATTTGAGTTACAATATACAGACACTAAAAGTAATGCCCGTGCCGGTCTGATAACAACAGACCACGGGCAGATACAAACACCTATCTTCATGCCGGTGGGCACACTGGGCACTGTGAAGGGAGTACATCTGACCGAATTAAAAGAAGACATTCAGGCACAGATTATTCTGGGTAATACCTATCACCTCTATTTGCGTCCGGGATTGGACGTGATCGAGAAAGCAGGCGGACTGCACCGCTTTAACGGTTTCGACCGCCCCATGCTGACTGACAGCGGTGGTTTTCAGGTATTCTCATTAGCCGGAATCAGAAAGCTGCGTGAAGAAGGAGCTGAATTTCGTTCGCATATCGACGGAAGCAAGCACATCTTCACTCCGGAGAAGGTGATGGACATTGAACGGACTATCGGTGCGGATATTATGATGGCTTTTGACGAATGTCCTCCGGGCGACTCGGATTACGAGTATGCCAAAAAGTCATTAGGATTAACCCACAGGTGGCTCGACCGTTGTATACAACGTTTTAATGAGACAGAACCTAAATACGGTTACAACCAGTCTCTCTTCCCCATCGTCCAAGGATGCGTTTATCCTGACCTGCGCAAGCAATCTGCAGAGTTTGTAGCGTCCAAAGGTGCTGACGGGAATGCTATCGGCGGTTTGGCGGTAGGTGAACCGGTAGACAAGATGTATGAAATGATCGAGATTGTCAATGAAATACTTCCCAAAGACAAACCCCGTTACCTGATGGGGGTCGGAACTCCTGTCAACATTCTTGAAGGAATAGAACGCGGCGTGGATATGTTCGACTGCGTTATGCCTACAAGAAACGGACGAAATGGCATGTTGTTCACCAAAGATGGCATTATCAATATGCGGAACAAAAAATGGGAAACAGACTTCTCTCCTATTGAAGCCGACGGAGCCTCTTGCGTGGATACATTGTACAGCAAGGCTTATTTGCGCCATCTTTTCCATGCACAAGAGCTACTGGCTATGCAAATCGCTTCCATACACAATCTGGCATTCTATCTGTGGCTGGCAGGGGAAGCAAGAAAGCACATTATTGCCGGAGATTTCTCGACCTGGAAGCCGATGATGGTTAAAAGAGTATCAACTAGATTATAAGAAATGAAAAGCAATCGATTTATAAAACGGCTGGACTGGTATATCATCAAGAAGTTCTTGGGGACATACGTATTTGCTATTGCACTAATCATTTCTATTGCAGTGGTATTTGACTTCAACGAAAAGATGGACAAACTAATGGAGCATGAAGCTCCATGGGATAAAATTATCTTTGAATACTACATGAACTTTATCCCCTATTTCTCCAATCTGTTCAGTCCGTTGTTCGTATTCATTGCTGTTATTTTCTTTACCTCCAAACTGGCAGAAAACTCCGAAATTATCGCGATGTTCTCCACCGGTATGAGCTTTAAGAGGATGATGCGCCCTTATATGATTTCTGCCGCTATCATCGCTCTCGTCACTTTCACACTAAGTTCGTATGTGATTCCGAAAGGAAGTGTTACGCGTCTGAATTTTGAAGACCGGTATATCAAACCAAAGAAACAAAACTCGGTAAGCAATGTGCAGCTGGAAGTGGATAGCGGAGTGATTGCATATATCGACAACTATAACAACGCAATGAAAACCGGTAACCGCTTTTCATTGGACAAATTTGTGGATAAAAAGCTGGTTTCGCATTTGACTGCACGACGGATTACGTACGACACCACCACCGTTCATAAATGGACGATCCACGATTATATGGTACGCGAACTGGATGGTTTAAAGGAAAAAATCACTAAAGGAGACCGGATAGACTCTATCATCAACATGGAACCTTCTGACTTTCTTATCATGAAAAACCAGCAGGAAATGCTGACCAGTCCCGAATTAAGCGATTATATCGCCAAACAGAAACGAAGAGGATTTGCCAACATCAAGGAGTTTGAGATTGAATATCACAAACGAATCGCTATGTCGTTCGCCTCTTTCATCCTTACCATCATCGGTGTATCGCTTTCGTCCCGAAAAACGAAAGGCGGTATGGGGCTTCATCTGGGTATCGGATTAGGGTTAAGTTTCTCTTATATCCTGTTCCAGACGATTACTTCCACCTTTGCCGTGAACGGAAATGTGCCACCTGCCGTTGCAGTCTGGATTCCTAATATCCTTTATGCGGGTATCGCATTCTTCTTGTACCAGAAGGCGCCTAAATAAAAGGTAGGCAAGCCTTCCGCAATCTTCACGGATTCTATCCATAGATTGCCCCAAGGTTTTAGATGCACCGGATAAACGAAGAGTATAAAAGTAGAAGTTCCGCCTATTCTTGCTAATGCAAGTGTAGGCGGAACTTTTTTGTTGTATCCATTTCCTCTTTTGTCTATTCTCCATTGTTTTCACCTGACGGTGATTTGGAAAATCCCTCTTTCTCCTTACATTCTTAAAATCGTTAACCGACTTCTTTTACATAAGCAGAAAGATCTGCAGCAGAGATGTTTTTGGCTATAATTACACCATTTCCATCCAATAAATAGTTAGTGAATCCCCGGTTTAAACGGTACTTCTTAAATAAGCCGGAATCCTCGCCTTCTGTTTCCACGAAACAAGTGGGCGTAACTATTTGATCCTTACGAACGGTTTCCTTAAATATTGACTGATATTCGTCAAATGAAATAGAAACCATTTCCACATTATGAGAAGAACGAAGCGCATTGCTCAAACTTACATTTTGCATCCGGGACTGCGCGTCATAACTTGCCCAAAAACTTAGCAACACATATTTACCTTTCAAATTTCCCAATTTAAAGGCGGGTTGCCCGTTTGACGTAGATTCGATTTTAAAATCAGGGGCTACGTCACCCTCACTCAAACCTCCGGTAGGTTTGTCTTTCTCAACGAAAGCGGTCAAGGAACAAATCAGTAATACAACAAAAATCCATTTTACATGCTTCATGTAATTCGGTTTTAGTTAATACTATCCGGGACTGTCCTTAAACAGTGGTTTCTTCCCGAAACATTGTCTTTTCAGGCATCAGGCGAAGAGGAATCCGCTGATTATCAGAGCCTTTATTTTTGAAACCGGGTGCAAAGGTAAGTAAATATTAAATTAACTTCCAAGCAAATAAGCAAAAATCTCACTTTTTAGGTATAACTTTTTATGTTATTTAGCATAAAAACGAACTTTTTTCTCTACTTTTGCAGAGTTAAAGTCTATTTTTTATGCAACCATCAAATACTGAATTGATTCTGATTCGAGTTACCGGCGAAGATCGCCCGGGACTGACTGCTTCCGTGACCGAAATCCTTGCCAAATATGATGCCACGATTCTCGATATCGGCCAGGCAGATATTCATAATACATTATCGCTGGGTATCCTGTTCAAGAGTGAAGAAAGACATTCCGGATTCATTATGAAGGAACTGTTGTTCAAGGCTTCTTCTCTGGGAGTGACCATCCGGTTTGAACCTATCACCACCGAGCAATATGAAAACTGGGTAGGTATGCAAGGGAAAAACCGTTATATCCTGACGGTTCTGGGACGCAAGCTTTCCGCCCGACAGATTTCTGCCGCTACAAGCATATTGGCCGAGCAGGGCATGAATATTGATGCTATCAAACGTCTGACAGGTCGTATCCCGTTGGATGAATGTCAGGCAGATGCACGCACCAGGGCTTGCATCGAATTTTCAGTGAGAGGTACTCCGAAAGATCGCATTGCGATGCAAGAGAAGCTGATGAAGTTGGCCAGCGAACTGGAAATGGACTTTTCTTTCCAACAGGATAATATGTACCGTCGTATGCGCCGTCTGATCTGTTTTGATATGGACTCTACATTAATCGAAACAGAGGTGATTGACGAACTGGCTATCCGTGCCGGTGTAGGCGACGAAGTAAAGGCCATCACGGAAAGCGCCATGCGTGGAGAAATAGACTTTACAGAGAGCTTTACCCGCCGTGTAGCACTATTGAAAGGGCTGGACGAATCGGTCATGCAGGAAATAGCCGAGAGCCTGCCTATCACGGAGGGCGTAGAACGGCTGATGTATGTATTGAAGAAGTACGGTTACAAAATCGCCATCCTTTCGGGAGGATTCACTTATTTCGGCCAATACCTGCAAAAGAAATACGGTATAGATTACGTCTATGCCAACGAACTGGAAATCATCGACGGCAAACTGACCGGACGTTACCTGGGAGATGTAGTAGACGGAAAACGGAAAGCCGAACTGCTCCGCCTCATTGCACAAGTGGAAAAGGTGGATATTGCACAGACCATAGCCGTAGGAGACGGAGCTAACGACCTCCCTATGCTAGGGGTTGCCGGACTGGGAATTGCTTTCCACGCAAAGCCTAAAGTGGTGGCAAATGCCAAGCAATCGATCAACACCATCGGGCTGGATGGAGTGCTCTATTTCCTCGGATTCAAAGATTCTTACTTGAATATGTAATTAGACCAAAAAATAGATTATCTTTGCTGACAAATTAAATAAAAGAATGAAGTTTTCCGAACTACAATTAAATGCAAATGTGCTTGAGGCGCTTGATGCCATGCGATTTGACGAATGTACGCCTATACAGGAGCAGGCAATTCCAATCATACTTGAGGGTAAAGATTTGATCGCAGTAGCACAGACAGGAACAGGTAAAACGGCCGCGTTTCTACTGCCTGTATTGAATAAATTATCTGAAGGTAAACATCCGGAAGATGCGATTAATTGTGTCATCATGTCTCCTACCCGGGAATTGGCCCAACAGATCGACCAGCAAATGGAAGGGTTTTCCTATTTCATGCCGGTATCGAGTGTTGCCGTATACGGTGGAAATGATGGAATATTGTTCGAACAACAGAAAAAAGGACTCACTTTAGGAGCTGATGTTGTTATTGCTACTCCCGGACGTCTGATCGCCCATTTAAGCCTTGGATATGTAGATCTTTCCAAGGTTTCTTATTTTATTCTGGATGAAGCGGACCGGATGCTCGACATGGGATTCTATGAAGATATCATGCAAATTGCGAAATATCTGCCGAAGGAACGACAGACAATCATGTTTTCTGCAACAATGCCTGCAAAGATTCAGCAATTGGCAAACACAATCTTAAATAATCCGTCAGAGATAAAGCTCGCAGTTTCCAAACCTGCAGAAAAGATTATTCAGGCAGCATACGTTTGCTACGAAAATCAAAAGCTGGGAATCATACGCAGTCTTTTTATGGATGAAGTTCCGGAACGTGTGATTGTCTTTGCATCTTCTAAAATCAAGGTCAAGGAAGTAGCCAAGGCTTTGAAATCCATGAAACTGAACGTAGGGGAAATGCATTCGGATCTGGAACAGACTCAACGGGAAACTGTTATGCATGAGTTTAAAGCCGGACGAATCAATATATTGGTAGCTACGGACATCGTTGCACGTGGTATAGATATCGATGATATCCGCCTGGTTATCAACTTCGACGTGCCTCACGACAGCGAAGACTATGTACACCGTATCGGACGTACAGCACGTGCCAACAATGATGGTGTAGCACTTACGTTCATCAGCGAGAAAGAACAAAGTAACTTCAAAAGTATTGAGAACTTCCTGGAAAAAGAGATTTATAAAATTCCTATTCCCGAAGAATTGGGAGAAGCTCCGGAATACAAGCCACGTTCTTTTAGCAAGGGCAAGGGTGGCAACTACAAAAGAAAAGATTTCCGGGGAAAAAGGAATAATAATAACGGAGGAAAGAGAAATAACCGTCCGTCTCCCCCCAGACAAAATTAAAGCAAGGCTTTTTTAATCCGGCACTATACGATCTGAATGTATGGTGCTTTTTTATTTGGATGAAGTGATAGTCAAATCTCCTTTAAAACTTACTTCCATATTTACAATGCTATATATGGAAGTTTCCGGAATGGCCAGGACAGCTTGATAATGAAAACCGTTCCGGTCTACTTTCATAAACTTTGTATCTGACAGGATGGATTGCTCCAGAAAATCGACAGGAAGTACTTTGTCAAACATCTGTTTGGTAACATCGCTGGCAAACAGGCTCTTTTTACCTTCATACACACAAATGTGCATCACATTATCATAGTATACATTATCCATGCTAATCCCGTCTTCGGAATAAGTCGTCTTGATGACTCTCATTTTAGAAGGATTAATATATACGTATGCGCGATAGCGAGTGCCATTATAGGTCACTACACTATCGCGTTTGGTTACTTCCGTATATGCCGGAATGACTAATTCCTGACGGACAAAATAGATTGAATCATTGGCATCTTCGGATTTATGCAACTTAATTACATCATCCGTTATGGAATGAAACCAGAATATATGTTCTGCCTGCTTATCAATCTTGTAATAAGTAGTATCATTTCCATAAGTATAAAGAGTATCCCGTATTATTTTAAATGCAATGGGAGTACTTTGTACATCTGCATAGTAGATAGTATCTCCTTCTACACGCATCAACGGGCTCTCCGTTTCATCGTCCAGCCAAATTCCCTGCAGTAGTCCTTTTGCACTAAGATCCTCTTTCTCTTGTTGAAGAGAATGGGGATTCTTATTGCCGCTACATGCCGCGAAAAAGATTGCCATTAACGATACAGCCACATTTTTCATCATCTATTTTAGTTTTTATATAAAGATACTCTTATTTTTTTATTTACCAATACAGTGATAAACAAATCCGAGTTCTTCCATCTCTTTTTTATCATATATATTACGTCCGTCCAACACAATCTGCCGGGACATCGTTTTCTTGATAACGGCCCATGAAGGCAGACGGAATTCTTTCCATTCGGTAACCAACATCAACACATCAGCATCCAGTACGGCATCATACATATCGCAAGCATAATAGATAGTATCACCAATCCTGCGCTTACATTCTTGCACGGCAGCCGGATCGTATGCGCGTACTTTACAACCTGCTTTCAGCAATTTATCGATCAGGACTAATGCCGGAGCCTCACGCATATCATCCGTTTCCGGTTTAAATGCCAATCCCCACAAAGCAACAGTCTTACCCTGCAAATCACCATTAAACTGTTTCATTAACTTTTCGAACAAGACGCTTTTTTGGTTCTCATTCACTTCTTCCACAGCCGTAAGTACCCGCATGGTATAACCATTCTGTTCTGCTGTTTTAATCAATGCCTTCACATCTTTGGGGAAGCAGGAACCACCATATCCGATACCCGGGTACAGAAACTTACGTCCGATACGAGTATCCGAACCTATCCCACTACGCACCATATTCACATCCGCACCAACAATCTCGCACAAGTTTGCAATATCATTCATAAAGCTTATACGGGTTGCCAGCATCGAATTTGCCGCATATTTAGTCATTTCCGCAGACGGAATATCCATGAAAATCACACGGAAATTATTCAATAAGAATGGTTTATATAGTTTGGACATCAATTTCTCCGCACGTGCCGACTCCACTCCCACTACCACGCGGTCCGGGCTCATAAAGTCACTGATAGCATTTCCTTCTTTAAGGAATTCCGGATTAGAAGCCACATCAAAATCAACCGTCACGCCTCTCTTATCCAGTTCTTCCTGAATAACCGCACGAACCTTACTGGCAGTGCCTACCGGAACGGTACTTTTGGTAACTACCAATTTATACTGTTTCATATTGCGACCAATGGTACGGGCCACCTCCAATACGTATTTCAAATCAGCGCTGCCATCTTCATCCGGAGGAGTTCCAACTGCACTGAATATAACTTCCACTTCATCCAGACAACTTTCCAATGAGGTAGTAAACTTCAATCGCTTTGCTTTCATATTACGGAGTACCATCTCTTCCAATCCATTTTCATAAATTGGAATGTTCCCCTTTTGCAAAGATTCGATTTTCTCTTTGTTCGTGTCCACGCACGTTACATTCACGCCAATTTCGGCAAAACATGTGCCTGACACCAGACCCACATACCCTGTTCCCACGATTGCAATTTTCATACTTAATCTATTGTTTGTTTAGAAATTCATTCAAAATAAACGGCGTCCTTGAAAGCAGTTCCCTCTCTGTCTTTCGCAGATAATAACATTTGCGACTCTGCCAACGGCCAGTCGATCCCCAATGCTTCGTCATTATATAAAATAGAGGCTTCTGCCTGCGGAGCATACTTGTTATCTACCTTATATGTAAAAACAGCTTCTTCACTCAAGACAGCAAAGCCATGAGCAAAACCACGGGGAATAAAAAATTGTCTCTTGTTTTCTTCACTAAGCAATACACAAACATGCTTTCCAAACGTAGGCGATGATTTACGCAAATCAACGGCAACGTCGAGCACTTCTCCTTTAAGAACACGAACTAGTTTCGCCTGACTATGTTCTCCTTTTTGATAGTGCAATCCACGCAATACACCAAAAGATGATTTCGACTCGTTGTCCTGTATAAAGTTTACGGGACCAATATTGGCTTCAAACTCTTCTTTCTTATAGGCTTCCATAAAATAGCCCCGTTCATCGGAGAAAACTCTAGGCTCGATCAGCCATACTCCGTCTATTTCTGTCTGTATATAGTTCATTATTGATAGTGATAAATAAAACGATGCAAAAGTAGTGAATTTTTCGAAGTTTTCTGGGATATATTCAATTTATCTCTTAATTTTGCAGACATGATTGAATTGGCACAACATATAGAGACTTTACTACTGGAAAACGACTGCGTCATTGTTCCGGGATTTGGTGGTTTTGTAGCACATTATTCGCCCGCAACCCGCGTAAAGGAAGAAAATATATTTTTACCTCCTACCCGTACAATCGGTTTTAATCCTCAATTAAAACTGAATGACGGCGTACTGGTGCAATCTTATATGTCAGCATACGACACAAGTTTTGCTGACGCCAGCCGTATAGTAGAAAAAGAAGTAAACGAATTTATCGGTCTCCTTCATGAGGAAGGGAAAGCCCATCTGGATAATATAGGCGAGATTCAATCTAACATTTATGGCAACTACGAGTTCGTTCCTTATGATTATAAGATAACAACTCCTTCATTATATGGTCTCGACTCTTTTGAAATACATGAACTTTCGGCTCTGCAGCAGAAAGAAAAAGTATTGGTACCGACTTATCAGGAAAAGGAAAAGAAGACTTTTGAAATTAGTATCAACCGCGCGTATCTCCGCAATGCTGCAGCAATGATTGCTGCCATCGTACTGTTCTTTGCCTTTTCAACTCCGGTAGAGAATACCGACGTTCAAAAGAACAATTATGCACAGTTATTGCCCAGCGAGCTTTTTGAGCAAATAGAAAAGCAATCGGTTGCAGTAACTCCTGTTTATGTTAAGAACGATGTTGCGCAACAAGCAAAGAAGCTTTCTGCTTCTTCTGCTTCAACCAAAACTTCATCTGCTAAAAAGCATACAACGGATAAAGCCAAGACTTCCAAACCGATCGCAGTAAGAGAAGTGAAAGTGGTAAAACAGGAAACAGCGACTCCTGCTCCTGCGGTGAAATCTCAAGAAAGTGCAAATCATCCTTTTCATATCATTGTGGCAGGAGGAATCAGCCTGAAAGATGCAGAAGTTATTGCGAACCAATTAAAATCAAAAGGATTTGCAGATGCAAAAGCTCTGAACACTGATGGTAAAGTACGTGTCAGTATCAGTTCATTTAACAACCGTGATGAAGCGACCAAGCAATTACTTGAGCTAAGAAAAAACGAAACTTATAAGAATGCCTGGTTACTGGCTAAATAAAAATCCCTTTTAAAAAGCATGAAACGAGTCCTTTGTCCTAAATGTGAGAATTATCTTTATTTTGATGAAACCAAGTATAGTGAAGGCCAATCACTGGTATTTGAATGCGAACATTGTGGCAAGCAATTCAGTATCCGGTTAGGAAAAAGTAAAGTTAAGGCTCTTAGAAAGGAAGAAAACCTGGAAGAAGAAGCTGAATCTCATAAAGAAGAGTTCGGATATATCACTGTAATCGAAAATGTATTTGGTTTTAAACAGTTACTTCCCTTGCAGGAAGGTGACAATGTCATAGGCCGCCGTTGTGTAGGAACAAACATTAATACTCCCATTGAAAGTGGTGATATGAGCATGGATCGACGCCATTGCATCATCAATATAAAGCGTAATAAGCAAGGAAAGCTAGTCTACACATTACGAGATGCTCCTAGTCTCACAGGTACTTTCCTTATGAATGAAATTCTGGGAGATAAAGACCGTGTACGTATTGAAGATGGCGCTATTGTGACAATTGGAGCTACTACATTTATTTTGCATACGGCTGAACAAGAATAATAAATAACTTGATAATAAAAAATAGCGCCACTGTTCTCTGAACAAGTGGCGCTATTTTTTATTTAGTCTTCTAATTACAGAATACCTTTAACGGTCTCAAGCATTCCTTTTTCCTGGATAGAATCCAAATCAGCTTTTACGGCTTCTGTCAATCCCGGGATCTTATTCAAATCTTCTCCCCAGATAAAATCTGCAGCCAGAACACCTTCAGCAACTTTCTTTGTGCAACCTGTTGCCCAAAGTTCTTTCAGCAGGTTCATGATTTCAGGAGCATCATTCGGAACAATTTCAGCACCATCAGCACGTACACCACCTTTATAATAAGTAATGATAGCGGCTAAACCAAGTACCAGTCCTTTAGGAAGTTCACCTTTACGTTCCAGATAAGTCTTCAATCCCGGCAAATCACGAGTTTCGTATTTAGGGAAAGAATTCAGCATGATGCTGGTTACTGCATGATCCACGAACGGATTGTTGAAGCGTTCCAATACATCATTTGCAAATTTCTCCAACTCATCCTTCGGCAAGTTCAAAGTTTCCATCAGTTCGTCAAACATTACCTTGTGGATATATTTGCCAATCACTTCGTGCTGGCAAGCATCACGTACAATATTCACTCCCGAGAGATAGGCAACCGGAGAAAGAACAGTATGCGGGCCATTCAACAAAGTAACCTTACGTTCGTGATAAGGAGCTTCTGACGGTACAAATAATACATTCAAGCCTGCCTTGTCAGCCGGGAACTCTTTTGCAACTTCCTGCGGAGCTTCAATAACCCACAAATGGAAAACTTCAGCCTGAACAACCAGATTATCATCATATTGCAGTTTTTCTTTGATAGCAGCAATATCCTTGCGCGGGAATCCCGGAACAATACGGTCTACCAATGTTGCATATACACCACAAGCTTCTTCAAACCAAGTTTTAAACTCATTACCCAGGTTCCACAATTCAATATATTGATAAATTGTTTCTTTCAACTTATGACCATTCAGGAAAATAAGCTCGCAAGGGAAAATAATCAAACCTTTTGTCTTATCACCATTGAATGTTTTAAAACGATGATAGAGTAATTGAGTCAGCTTACCCGGATAAGATGAAGCAGGAGCATCCTCAAGTTTACAAGCCGGATCAAAAGCAATACCAGCCTCTGTAGTGTTTGAAATAACAAAACGCATTTCAGGTTGCTCTGCCAACTTCATAAACTCGTCATTTTGAGTATATGGGTTTAAAGCGCGGCTGATTACATCAATCATTGTCAAGCTGTTAACAGCCTCTCCTTTATCCAATCCTTGAAGGTTTACATGATAAAGATCATCCTGTGCATTCAGCATATCGACCATACCTTTATCAATCGGTTGAACCACTACTACACTGCTGTTGAAATCAGCTTTCTGGTTCATGTTATAAATAATCCAATCTACAAATGCACGCAAAAAGTTACCTTCGCCAAATTGGATAATACGCTCCGGACGTTGTGTTTTAGGAGCAGTTTCTTTGTTTAATGCTTTCATGTTAGTTGTAATTTATAAAGTTGATATTATACAAATTCAAAATAAAAATCAATGTTTTCCTTTATCAGGATATCAATAGGCATGTATTTTACAGGTTCAACAGACTTCTTAAACACGACATGGTCGCACAACGCCTTCACCCCACAATATCCTTGCAAACCCGGACGTTGCCCGATTAAATAATGCACATCACCGGATTTTAATAAATCTACGTTTGCTTTCAGAAGGTCATATCCTATCAGTCCTTTCATGCTACGTCCCGCATGACGAAGATACTCTCCCAACTGATACACTCTGGAATTAAATACAACTCCCAGTAAAGCCTTCGGATGCGCCTGAAAAAACTCATCCAATGTCTGTTGGTTACTTTCCTGATCGGATTTATTAAGTACTACCTCATGGATTACCAAGTTATTATATTCTTCGGCAATGTAACTCATAAAACCATCCAAACGGCGTTGCATCTGTATTTCAGCCGGATTATCTTTATTGTTACTTAAAAACAAAACCAACTCCTGGCCTTCTCCTGCCGAATAATTGCGCATCAATATTTTCGCTGCGATATATCCGCTCTTATATGAATCCTGCCCGATATACGTCAACGCTTTCGCTTCTTCCATATTGAAATCGACAAAAGCATAAGCAATCTTATTTTCCTGTAAATAGGCTGTCAGCGCCAGTGTCTCTTCCCGAAAATTCGGAGAAATCAATACCGCATCCACATTCTTTTCTTTTATAGAAAGGCAGGCTTCCTGATAACTCTTCTCATCCCCATGGTGATAGCACAAATAATCTATACTCACATTAAAAGGACGTAATTCTTGCCGGGCACGCTCAATCCCCCCTACTACCGAATGCCAATAATCATGCTCTATATAATAAGGTATCAAACAGAGGAAAGAATATTTCTTTTTAGCAGCCAAACCGATAGCAAACACATTGGGCTGATAATGAATCTCATCCAACACCTTTTGTACTTTGGCTTTGCTTTTGGGAGACACGTCACCGCGATTGTGCAACACCCTGTCAACCGTTCCGGCGGAAACACCGGCCATACGGGCAATGTCTTTAATGGTATAGTTCTGGTCCTCCATAGTGCTAAAACTTAAATATTATAAATAATCGCTGCAAATATACGAATTATTTTGTTACTCCAAGTAAATTTTCTATTTTTGTGTTCGATAACGGTTAATAAAACTAAAACAAGATTTACGCCTATTAGCTTTAAAATCAATACTATATAGGTATAAATATAGAAAGTAATAATTTTATATACTTAAAACACAGTAATAATGAAGAACTTCATGGACGAAAACTTCTTGCTGCAAACAGAAACTGCGCAAAAGTTGTATCACGAGCATGCGGCTAAAATGCCGATCATCGACTATCACTGTCACCTTATCCCTCAAATGGTAGCTGACGACTACAAGTTTAAATCACTGACTGAAATCTGGTTGGGCGGTGACCACTACAAATGGCGTGCAATGCGTACAAACGGTGTAGACGAACGTTTCTGTACGGGAAAAGATACCACAGACTGGGAAAAATTTGAAAAATGGGCGGAAACAGTACCTTACACTTTCCGCAACCCATTGTACCACTGGACTCACCTTGAACTGAAAACGGCATTTGGTATCAATAAAATATTGAATCCACAAACCGCACGTGAAATTTACGATGAATGTAACGAGAAACTGTCTCAACCCGAATATTCAGCTCGTGGAATGATGCGTCGTTATCATGTAGAAGCCGTTTGCACAACGGATGATCCTATCGATTCATTGGAATATCATATCAAAACACGCGAAAGCGGATTTGAAATCAAGATGTTACCAACATGGCGTCCTGATAAGGCTATGGCTGTAGAAGTCCCTGCAGATTTCCGCAGTTATGTAGAAAAACTGGCAGAGGTAAGTGGTGTTATCATCTCCAACTTTGATGATATGATCGCTGCTTTGCGCAAACGTCATGACTTCTTCGCAGAACAAGGCTGCCGTCTGTCTGACCATGGTATTGAAGAATTCTACGCAGAAGATTATACAGATGCTGAAATCAAAGCCATCTTTAATAAGGTATATGGTGGCGCAGAATTGACCAAGGAAGAAATTCTGAAATTCAAATCGGCAATGCTTGTGATCTTCGGTGAAATGGACTGGGAAAAAGGATGGACTCAACAATTCCATTACGGCGCTATTCGTAACAATAACACGAAGATGTTTAAATTACTGGGTGCTGATACAGGTTTCGATTCTATCGGTGAATTTACAACCGCCAAAGCAATGGCTAAATTCCTTGATCGCCTGAACACTAATGGCAAATTGACTAAAACAATCCTCTACAACTTGAACCCATGCGCCAACGAAGTGATTGCAACAATGCTGGGTAACTTCCAGGATGGTTCTATCCCGGGAAAAATCCAATTTGGTTCTGGATGGTGGTTCCTCGATCAAAAGGATGGTATGGAAAAACAAATGAATGCTTTGTCAGTACTTGGTCTTTTGAGCCGCTTCGTAGGTATGTTGACCGACTCTCGTTCCTTCCTATCCTACCCGCGTCATGAATATTTCCGCCGTACATTGTGTAACCTGGTAGGACGTGACGTAGAAAACGGAGAAATTCCGGCATCTGAAATGGATCGTGTAAACCAAATGATTGAAGATATCAGCTACAACAATGCCAAGAACTTCTTCAAGTTCTAATAGATAGTAGTTACACTATAAAAAAACCGCTACCAAAGTCGAATATAGCTTTGAGTAGCGGTATTTTTTATTCCTATAGCTGAACAGTAACAACCCAAAAAGCTCTTAACAAAAAAGGAGAACCTTTTAAGTTCCCCTTTTAATAATCTTTGTACACCCTCAGGGACTCGAACCCTGGACCCATTGATTAAGAGTCAATTGCTCTACCAGCTGAGCTAAGAGTGCAACATTTTATTTTTATTGCAACGTTGAATTTGTACACCCTCAGGGATTCGAACCCTGGACCCACTGATTAAGAGTCAGTTGCTCTACCAACTGAGCTAAGAGTGCTTAATTCCTCGTTTGCGGTTGCAAAAGTAGGTCTTTTATTTTATTTGACCAAACAATCATGCAGCTTTTTTACTATCTTTTTTTCGTCTTTATTCGAACACATAAAGCTCGGAAGGCGTATTTCGCTTTAAAGCAAGTAGTTGCACATCTTTGCCTACAATAACACCTTTGTTCTTTAATTTCCATTCCACCGTTTTATAAGCCAGCTCCGGGTGATTATTGTCTTTACTTAAATGGCATAACCAGATATATCGCAAATGTTCAGTGATATTTTCCGCCAGAAACTCTGCAGTATCAGAGTTACTCATGTGTCCGGTTTTACTTGCAATCCGTTCTTTCAGATATTGAGGATAAGGCCCCATTTTGAGCATTTCCTCATCGTAGTTGGCTTCAAGTATCAGATAATGGGCTTTACTGATATAATGAGCAGCTGTAGGAGTAATCTCTCCAAGGTCGGTTAAGAAAGAAAAGACTTTGCCATCAATTTCAATGCAATACCCCACATTGTCCGTTCCATCGTGTGGCACTTCAAAAGATTCGATGTGAAAATCTTCCAGCGTCATAGGCTCTTGCTTTTCCAGATAACGAACTGACGAGCTAAGTTTCTCCGTCATACAATAGCTACGATTAATTCCAGCATGAATACGTGCGGTTGTATAAACAGGAATATTCATTTTTTCTCCCAGATTACCCACTGCTTTAATATGGTCAGCATGATCGTGCGTTATAAATACCGCACGAATACTATCCATCAAGATATTATAATCTTTCAGTGATTTTTTGATAGTACGTATGCCGATTCCGGCATCTATCAGTATCCCATAGGTTTCAGTGCCCAGATAATAACAGTTCCCGCTACTGCCACTCGCCAGGCTTATAAATTTTACTTTCATGTTTTATCCTCTTTATTAAAATGCAAAATGCCGTCAACTTTTACAGCAAAGTGACGGCAAATATACATAAAAAAGCAGAGAATTACCGAGAAGCCTCCTTCTTTTTGTCGATGGATTCGGTGATTTTTGCAAATAATAGTAGCGCTACAGCGGCAATCAGGCCTATAGCAGCAAAGTAATACCATATATAATGGGCATTTCCGCTAGCTGCCTCCCATGCTTCCCGCGTCTCGAACAAAGCCGGATCCGGACAATATTTAGTGAGCAAAATTCCCGCCAGACCAAAACCGAAAATGGAAGAAAGGAATGAATGCAAATGACTGAATCCTAAATACATTCCTTCTTCTCCTTTCGGAGCCTGTAAAGAGAAATATTCCAGATAACGCGGTGAAATGAAACATTCGGCAAGCGCCTGCACAACTATACCCGCAATCATCATCAGAGTAATATTGCTCATACCTGTAATAAGATCATTACCCAACAAATTTCCACATGCCATCAGTAATGCCGAAATAGGAATCAAAAACATTCCCACATTCATCGAAGTAATCGCACTGCGTTTGGCCATCAAACGAGTGATAAAACTAACGCAGCAAACCACCACAAACGGATTCACGTTGGCAATCCAACCCGGTTTTGCCGTCTCTCCAGCCATACGAATCACATATTTAGGCATAGTGGCATAAAGCTGCTGTTGCACCATCCAGAAACCAGTAACAATCAAAATAAGAATCAATAAACGCCAGTTTGTGATGATTCGCATAAATCCCTGTCCAATCTCATGGAGACTTTTTCCTTCACCTGCCGTATGCGTCGATTTATAAAGAAGAATAACAGCAAGTAAAGCAACTATTGTCATCGCACCGGAGAAATAATTAATATAGATATACGCTTGTTCACCAATGACATTACGCAAAGGATCGATAATCGTTTTACCGGTGAAAGCACCCACATTTACCATCATATAAAATATGGAATAACCACGGGCACGAGTTGCTTCCGTTGTTTCTTTAGCCACAGAAGCGGAGATAATGGACTTAATGAAAGAACCTCCCACCATAAGCACAAACAAAACCGGCACGATGATCCACCGGGTATAGCTATCAGGCAAACCATTAAATTGAGTAGTGACACCATAACTAACCAAACCGGCAGCTTCCAGTAAAGTGGGCAGTACACCCAACCCTAAATATCCGATGGATAATAAGGAAAATGCTATAATCATTGATTTCCGGAAACCGATCTTGTCAGCATAAGCACCGGAAAAAATAGGAAGCAGATACAATCCACCGGAAAAAAGCCCGGAAATCATACTTGCTTCGAAATCATTAAAACCTAAAATGGAAGATAGATAAATAGTGAGAACGATAAAAACGGCATAATATGCCATACGCTCAAACAGTTCGACTGTGTTGCTGACCCAAAATGCTCTCGTAAAGCCTTTAGCAGCACGCTGAGGGGAATTGTTCATGTATTTATATTTTTATTAAAATGTTAATTTGAGACAAAGATACGTTTTTTTGGCTTACTGTCCGTATCTTTGTTCCAAATTAGGTAATTAAAAACTATGATTATAGCTGTTGATTTTGACGGAACGATTGTAGAACATCGTTATCCACGCATTGGTGAAGAGATTCCATTCGCTGTTGACACATTGAAGTTATTGCAACAAGAAAAGCATCGTTTAATACTGTGGAGTGTGCGTGAAGGAGCACTTCTGGACGAAGCTGTCGAATGGTGTAAAGCCAGAGGTTTAGAATTTTATGCCGTTAATAAGGATTATCCTGAAGAGCAGAAAGGCCATCAGGGATTCTCTCGAAAGTTGAAAGCCGACATGTTCATTGACGATCGAAATCTGGGTGGTTTACCAGACTGGGGAGTCATTTACGAAATGATTAAAGAGAAAAAGACGTTTGCAGATATCTATAGCCAAAACGGAGAAGAAGAAAAAACATCCCTGAAAAAGAAGAAAAGATGGCTGCCTTTTTAGGAAGCTGATAAATATCAAACAAATAAAATAGAAATGCACTCTTATCTGACATGATTAGAGTGCATTTCTATTTTCATAAATGATTTATCATTCAACATTGAATCGCAATTTGCTACGCTTCTTTATTTTCCCACTTTTCCCTAAACTCCCATAATTGCTCAATAGTGGGATGAAAAGTCGGATTCTCCCAGTTTCTGGAAATCATTGCAATCAAAGACTCCAAATACGATTTACCATCAATAATGGTAGTACATTTATTGACCTGATATCTTTCTGTTGGATAATTCTTTGTCTCAATCATCTTTTTTGCCCAGTTCAATAATTCCTGAACAGCTTCATTGTCATAAGTATGTTGTGCCATATCTTTAGAATTTTCCGCAAAGATACAAAGTTTATTTATTCATAAATAAAGTTGTTCGTTTCTTTTTACTATAAAGATTCCATTTTAAATTTATACCTTTACGTCCAATATACTCAATTAGACTAACTAATAGAAACAATAATAATGAAGAAAATTTTCATTTTAGTATGTTCATGTGCTCTTTTGGCAGCATGCAACAATAGCGCGAAAACCAACAAGAGTGCCGGTGCAGACAGTACTTCAATCGAAGTAACCGATATCCATAATGCGGAAAATTCACTTGATTACGAAGGAACTTATAAAGGAGTTTTCCCCGCTGCCGATTGTCCGGGTATTGAAACAACCCTGACATTAAATCCGGACAAAACATTCAGCCTCCATTCCGTATATATCGATAGAGACAGCTCATTTGACGAAAAAGGTACATATACTTTAAAAGACAACCTATTGACTCTTAATGAAGAAGGCGGAGAACTTTCTTATTATAAAGTAGAAGAAAATCATTTACGCAAACTAACAATGGATAAACAAGAAATAACCGGAGAACTTGCAGACCATTATGTTTTAAATAAGGAATAAGGTCCAAACAAATTTTACTATCAATAGAGAACAATTTCAATATTTTTTATGTTTATATAAATAGATATAAACTTAAAAATAGAACAACTTATGATTTATAGTTTTTTATTTCCCACAAAATCGAATACAACGAAAGTATCTTTGTTGCTATTGGCTGTCCGGATCATCTTCGGTATATTATTAATGAACCACGGTATCCAGAAATGGAGTAACTTCCAGGAGATGTCAGCAGTATTTCCTGATCCGCTTGGAATAGGAAGTCCCCTATCTCTCGGATTAGCAATTTTTGGCGAACTCGTATGTTCGATGGCATTTATCATCGGATTCCTGTATCGCTTGGCAATGATCCCGATGATTTTCACAATGATAGTAGCCTTCTTTGTTGTTCATGCTAATGACGTATTTGCGGTTAAAGAGCTAGCTTTCATCTATTTAGTTGTATTTATATTGATGTATATTGCCGGTCCCGGTAAATTTTCAATAGACCATATCATAGGAAACGAATTGTCACGGCGGAAGTCAAGAGCATACAAAAATTAGAAATAACAGCCCCGATTAATTAAAAAATATTATATTTGCATACACATAAGAGAGAAATTATCAATATTTTTTATTAATCAAAAACATTTTAACATGAAAAGAGGAAAACTGACTTTAGTCGCAGTAGTACTTAGTGGTAGCTTATTATTCAGTTCTTGTGTAGGATCATTTGGTTTATTCAACCGCCTGTCTTCCTGGAATCAATCAGTTGGAAACAAGTTTGTAAACGAACTCGTATTCCTTGCTTTCAACATTGTTCCGGTTTATGGTGTAGCTTACCTGGCTGATGCTTTAGTTATCAACTCTATCGAATTCTGGAGTGGCTCCAATCCGATGGCTAATGTAGGTGACGTAAAGAAAGTAAAAGGAGAAAACGGCAACTACATGGTGAAAACTCTTGAGAATGGATATTCCATTACTAAAGAGGGCGAAACTGCTTCAATGGACCTGATCTACAACAAAGAAGCCAACACATGGAATGTCGTTGCAAACGGTGAAAGCGCTGAATTAGTAAAAATGAACAATGATGGCACTGCTGATTTGTTCTTGCCAAATGGCGAAAAGATGAATGTAACGCTGGATGCTCAAGGCATGCTGGCAGCACGCCAGGCTACAATGAGCAATTTTATGTTTGCCGCCCGCTAAAAATAAAAACAAATACGAAGGAGATGAAACATCATATAGGAGTTTCATCTCCTTTTTCAATCTTATCTTCTTCTATCAAGAATCTTTTGTACTATGAATAAACTATATACACTTATCTATTCTGTTCTAATCTTCACCTGTCTATCTTGTCAGCAACAAACTCCTCAAACTCAAATAGAACAGACAGCCATAGATTTCTGTGAAGCCTTTTATAATTTCAATTATACGGTCGCCAAAGAATGGAGCACGCCTTCTTCTCAATCTTATCTTAGTTTCTTAGCATCTAATGTCGGGCAAACCCATCTGGAGCAACTTAAGACACGAGGCGCTGCAAAAGTTTCTGTTATTTCAAGTGAGATAGATGCTAATTTAGAAGAAGCGTCGGTTGTCTGCCAAATCAAAAATGCATTCGTCATTCATCCCATCGGAGGAAAAATGGAATACGTAAGTTCCCTGCAAGATACGCTCGAATTAGTAAGAGTAAATAATAAATGGCTGATTAGAAAGGATATCCCACAGCAAAATGGAAAGCAAAGTCACGACTGAATTTAGGATGAATGATGGGGAAATGCTCTTTCCTCGTTTCATAGGCAGGATTGACAGCTTTCATACCTCCGTCAAAACGCAAAATAAAGAAATCCAAATCCAGGCGGAGACCTAATCCGTAGGCCACTGCTATTTGCTTATAAAACCTATCAAACTTGAAAACCCCTCCCGGTTGATTGGCATAACTCCGGATGGTCCAGATATTACCAGCATCAATAAATACCGCCCCCTGAAACTTCCAGAATAACTTGCTTCGGTATTCAATACTGGCATCCAGTTTAATATCTCCGGATTGATCGAGCAAATTCCCATTTCCTGCAAAAGAGCCCGGTCCCAAATCGCGAACACTCCATCCGCGGACACTATTGGCTCCACCAGAGAAATATTGTTTCTCAAACGGAATAGTCTTCGCATTTCCATAAGGTACAGCTATTCCCACACCAGCATGAAACGCAAAAGAGTTACGATAATCGATTCTGATATTCTTAGCAAAATCAAACTCCCCTTTCAGATATTGAGCATAAGGAATTCCCAGAATAGCGTATTCACCATTACTGTTCTTCCGAATGTTTGCAGCCTTTGACAGAGCATACATTACATTTCCCGCCGATTCGAAATTAAAACGGATGGAGTATGAATTAGAAGCAATCGTATTATTGATAATCGATCCTCCCACGCTATTATAATTATAGCTATATCCCATATTTATAATCAGTCGATCCTGATAATTATACTGGAATATATGGTTCTGTCCTTTATTTATATAGTCTTCTTTAAATCTTTCAGAGATACGGGGCAAATAAAGGAAAGCAATATTTATCAAATCAATACGGTGTTGTATCTTCTGGCGTTGTGTCCACTTGTAACTCCAGTTAGCAGAAGCCATCGTACGCAAGAACTCCGGTCGCAACTGATAATTATACTGTAAACCAAACTCTGTTGTAGCCCTGATTTTCCGTTTAAAATCAGAGGAAATGAATGGGAACAGGAAATTAGGAAAGTTGATACTCGTTTCCACTCCATACTCCGTATAGTTATTATTTGAATAGCCTGCCTGAAGCCCGGAAATAACCTCATACGCTCCACGGAATTTTATCATAAACGTTTCCGACCCGCGAAAGAGATTCCTATTCTGGAAAGAAACGGAAGCTGCCGCTCCCAAGTCACCGGCAGAATTGGTTCCCTCTACCTCAAAGGATACCGATTTATGCTTGCTCTTAGTCAACATCACGTAACAATCGAGCATTGTTGAATCTCCAACTTGAGTCTCGATAAAACGGATATTCGTATATTTCAATGCAGACAAACGCCCGAAACTGGAATAAGTTTGCTGCACATCACGCTCATTAAACAAATCGCCGGAAGCAAACCGGAGGTTATCCGTAAGCACTTTAGGACGTAAATAGAGCTTATCCTTATAGTAAATCGGATATCCCTTATAATGAACCGAATCATTAATATCCACACTGCTCAAGGCAGAAGACTGCAAAACGTCATAATCCGTAATAAAATTAATCTTATTGATCCAATATTGCTGATGTGCCCTTGCCGAATCACTCGCATGCGCTTTATACATCTGCAAATGTTGAGTCAGATCTACATTATAAGTATTACGAACCGTATCGGCCGTATATCCGATATAATCCTTATTAAATTTATAATAGCCATTCCGAAGCAACTTATTCGTGATACGTTGCCTGTCCGCATCCAATACATTCACATCCAAATACATTCCTTCCTTCAACAAGCTTCTGGCAGAATCCTGTTTGAGAAGAGAGGCTATTTTAGGATCATAAATATCATATTTGATAGATTGAACAACGTAGGGTTTGCCGGCCGTTACATCATAATACAGCTTAATCTTTTTCTTTTTTATTTTAGTCGAACGCTTCACGGTTGCCGCCATATATCCCATATTGTGCACAGCCTTAGTGATCTCTTCTTCAGAGCGTTTCGCTTCGTCCTCGCTATATATTACAGGAGCATCCCCTATCCTTCTTAAAAATTTGTTTCCCCATTTGGTTGAATCACGCCCCGACAGATTGTAGACATAAAGTTGAGTCTTTATCAGGCTGAACCACTTGGCATTAGGATTTTGACGAACATACATGCGTAAGGAAGAAGGCCGTATGTTTTTCTGGTCCGTACGAATTTTAACTTCATCCAGCAAATAAGAACCATCCGGCACAAACTTAGTGGTAGTACACGAAGCAAGTGACAAGACAGCAGCAGAAGCAAGCAAACAAAGAAAATTTCTCCTCATACGGTTTTACATCGATAGCATGAAAAATGCGCCTACAAAGATAAATTATATTTTCTGACGGGGAAAATAATTTAAGAAAAAGAGAGGAAAGTAAGGATAGATTGGAAATATCTTTATAGCTTTGCAAAAGAATATCAAATCTATGGCATCATTAAGTAAAAACAAAATAAAGTATATCCACTCGCTGGAACTGAAGAAAATACGTAAAGAAGAGCGGGTATTTCTGGCTGAAGGTCCTAAATTGGTAGGTGATTTACTCGGACATTTTCCCTGTCGTTTTTTAGCAGCCACTCCCTCCTGGCTTCAGGAGCATCCGGGTATTGACGCAAGTGAACTGGTAGAAGTTTCACAGGAAGATCTTTCACGGGCCAGTTTATTGAAAACTCCCCAACAGGTACTTGCTATTTTCGAACAACCACAATATACTTTGGATCCGGAGGCAGTTCGTTCATCACTTTGCCTTGCATTGGACGATGTGCAGGATCCCGGAAATCTAGGTACCATTATCCGTCTGGCCGACTGGTTTGGCATCGAACATATTATCTGCTCGCAGAATACGGTAGATGTATATAACCCTAAGACCATACAAGCCACTATGGGTGGAATTGCCCGGGTGAAAGTACATTATACTTCCCTCCCCGATTTTATCCGGTCGCTCGGAGATACTCCTGTGTTCGGTACGTTCCTGGATGGAAAAAATATGTATGAACAACCATTAACGGCCAATGGCTTGATCGTAATGGGAAATGAAGGGAATGGCATAGGGAAAGAGGTAGCCACATTAATCAATAGAAAATTATATATCCCCAATTATCCGGCAGGCCAAGAGACATCCGAGTCTCTGAATGTAGCCATTGCTACCGCAGTAATCTGTGCCGAGTTCCGTCGACAGGCTGCATGGAAGTAAAATCAAAAGGATAAAACAAATAAGGAAATAAAGCTTCCCCCTTCTTTTCTGCTTCCTGCAGATACTCATTAAAACATTGGGAAGATTGATTCGAAACACTGGGAAGATTAATTTGAAACACTGGGATGTTTTTTAAAATCATCCCAGTGTTTTTTATTTCTTCCATCTGACTTTCAGAAAGCAGCACTATCACTCCCGGCATCCATTCAACCGATTCAATCTCTTCGGTCAATGGGAACACACCTCGGACAACTCCTTCGTCAGTGATCTCCACTACCTGCTGCTTCATATATCCGACGGCAGGTATCAGCAAATAATGAGAAGCAAAGCGTTTCATTACAATCAGTTGTTTGAACGTCTTTGTTGTTGCTGCCTGCGTTGATTCATCTGGCGTTCTTTTCTTTGCTCTATCCGTTCCTTTTGGATATGCTGTTCCACCTGAATCTGCTCCGGCTTCTTCTCACGATGAGTTCCCGTACGACGACGGTTCATCTCTTCCGGTGTTAGACGCTGAATGTCATCTTTATTCTTGTCTATGACCTTATGTAAAGAGTCGGCATTTTCTTTAGTAGCTATCTTCTTCAAAGAATCCGCTTTCAATGCTTCTATCTTATTCAAAGAATCGCGTACGGCAAATGCGAGCGTATCCGTACAATGATAACGAGTCATCATGAAGCGGTCGGCCAATACTGCCCCGCCTTTTTCCTGGCTATCCATCGGATAATAAATGAACCCTTTTATTTCTTTCATCGAACCTAATGTGTCTGCAAACAAACGAATTTGTTGCACACCCGGTTCAGTCACCGTTTTCCAATGATTGATCGTATCTTTCTCATAAATCACCTGCATAGCCATAGTGACACCTCTTAAAGAGTCGGCAAGCATCGGCTCCAAGAAACGATACCGCACTTCCCATACCAGTGTATCCCGGTCTTTGTAGTTAGAGTCGGTCGGCAAAGTAAATACATATTGATTATCCATCATTTCACCGGTCAAACGTACCATACGCTGCCACGGCCAGACATCGATGCTATCACCCTGCTTAGTCATTTTCGGTTTCTTATCACGCTTGGCTATCAGGTCGCCAACAAGTTCCTGTTCGTCTTTCAAGCGTTTTTTCACCTTATCATAAATTTTCGATAAAATCTCTGTGTTACGGGTATACCAAACCATGGATGAGTCAAATGCAGCTTGTGTAGTCCCGTATTTCTTGAAAACGGCGTCGATATACAATGCTTTCTTATAGTTTTCACTATAAGGCAAATTATCTCCCATAGACTTTGCCACATGATAATCATACAGCAAATTCTCCATCTTCGATTCCGAGATTACATCACTGGGTCTTTTCACTTTACACCCGGCTACCGCAAAAACGAACATGCAGATGAGACACAGATGAAACCGAAATTTATTTTTCATGATCCGTAGCTTCCTTTTTATCTTTATCCAGCGAATGATAAGACTCATTCAAATATTTACTATAAAAGAGTAACAAGGCAATGATACCGCAACTGATAGCGGCATCCGCAAAATTAAAGATCGGACTAAAGAATATAAAATGCTCTCCACCCACAAACGGCATCCATGTAGGCCAGTTTGTATCTATAATCGGAAAGTAAAACATATCCACCACTTTTCCGTAAAACCAGGTAGAATATCCACCACCTTCGGGCATGAAACTGGCAATCTGCGAATGAGTGCTTTCATTGAAAATAACTCCATAGAACACGCTATCTATGATGTTCCCCAAAGCACCGGTCAGAATAAGAGCCACACAGACGATATAACCTGTTTTGAACCCTTTCTTTATTATTTTATAGAGATACCACCCTATCAATGCCACTGCAACAATGCGGAATGTTGTCAGGAATAACTTGCCGAAGATTTCCATACCGAAAGCCATCCCGTTGTTTTCGGTGAAATAGATATAAAACCAATCGGTCACACGTATACTTTCGTGCCAGTACATGTGAGTTTTAATCCAGACCTTGATGATCTGGTCAATAATCAATACGGAAAAGATAACGAGAAGGGCAATTCTCCCCTTCGTGAATAGTTTCTTCATGTGTTTATTATAAGTTAAACATAACGAGCTACAAGTGCCGTGCGTAAACTTTGCGCAGCTACTTGTAGCTCGTTACCTGTAGCCTACTTGCTATCTGTTATTTTTTACCACTGTTCTTTGCTTCAATGCTTAATGTAGCATGAGGAACAGCACGCAGACGCTCTACCGGAATCAATTTTCCGGTTTCACGGCAAATGCCGTACGTTTTGTTCTCAATACGTACCAAAGCAGCTTGTAATCCTTGGATAAACTTCAGCTGACGTTGTGCCAGGCGGGTTGTTTCTTCCTTGGAGAGCGTGTTAGCTCCTTCTTCCAATACTTTATACGTAGGAGATGTATCGTCGGTATCATTACCGTCCAGTCCCATCAAACTTTTCTTCAACTGTTCATAGTCACGTTGTGCCAATTCCAGTTTCTCCATAATAATGGCACGGAATTCCTCGAGTTCCGCATCCGAATATCTAGTCTTTTCTGCCATAATTTTACAATTTTAAAAAGGTTAATCAATATAGTATTAGTCTTTTATCACGTTTACAAACAGTGAGAAGTCATCAAACTCCAGCATTGTTCCGTCTTTCACTTCATCTACAAGTTCCAGAGATGTGCCTAAAACTTGGTTACAAATATAAGTATTATATTCATTTACCGCATCATCTGTTTGCGTATTTTTCGAGATTGTTATTTTTATTTTGTCTGTAATCTCGAAGCCGCTTGACTTACGTATATTCTGAATACGGTTCACCAATTCACGGGCAATACCCTCACGACGCAATTCCTCGGTAACAGTAACTTCAAGTGCTACAGTCAGTTTACCTTCGTTGGCAACCAACCATCCCGGAATATCCTCACTAAAGATCTCGACGTCTGATGCTTCGATAACAGCTTCCGCACCATCCAGATTTAATGTATACTTTCCGTTCTTCTCCAATTCACCGATTGCTTCCTGTGACATTTCTGCAACCGCAGCGGCTACCGCTTTCATTTGCTTGCCGAACTTCGGACCCAGTTTCTTAAAGTCACATTTCACTTTCTTCACCAATACACCGGCCGCACCATCAACGAATCTGACTTCTTTCACGTTCACTTCGTTCATAATCAGGTTCTTCACAGCTTCGATATGAGCTTTCTGCTCTTCATCTACTACCGGAACCATGATACACTGCAGTGGTTGGCGTACCTTGATATTCACCTTACGACGCAATGCCAACACCATAGATGTAACATCCTGTGCCATTTGCATGCGGGCTTCCAATTCCTTGTCTATCATTTCTTCCTGATATTTCGGGAATTCGGCAAGGTGAACAGAAACGACACTGTCGCGTCCTGTTGCTGTAATCAAGTCCGTGTACAACCGGTCTGCATAGAACGGAGATATAGGAGACATCAATTTGGCAACTGTTTCGAGACAAGTATACAATGTCTGATAAGCAGACAATTTATCCTGTGTAAATTCACCACCCCAGAAACGTTTACGATTCAGGCGAACATACCAGTTGGACAAATTATCATTCACAAAATCAGAAATCAAACGTCCTGCCTTTGTCGGCTCATATTCATTATAGCATGTATCTACCTCCTTTATTAATGTATTCAATACAGACAAGATCCAGCGGTCGATCTCCGGACGTTCTGCCATCGGTACATCCGCTTCTTTATACTCAAATCCGTCTACATTCGCATAAAGCGCAAAGAATGAATACGTATTATATAAGGTACCGAAGAATTTACGACGAACCTCTTCCACTCCTTCAACGTCAAATTTCAGGTTATCCCACGGAGAAGAATTGGTAATCATGTACCAACGCAACGGGTCGGAACCATACTTTTCAATCGTAGTAAACGGATCGACAGCGTTATTCAGACGTTTAGACATCTTGTTGCCGTTCTTATCGAGCACCAGACCGTTAGAAATAACAGCCTTGTATGACACACTGTCAAATACCATCGTAGCGATAGCATGCAAGGTAAAGAACCAACCACGTGTCTGGTCTACCCCTTCTGCGATAAAGTCAGCCGGATATACCTGACGGCTATCCAATAGTTCTTTATTTTCGAACGGATAATGTATCTGCGCATAAGGCATAGCACCCGAATCGAACCATACATCAATCAAGTCTGATTCACGCTTCATCGGTTGGCCATCTTTTGATACCAATATGATGTCGTCTACATAAGGACGGTGAAGATCTATTTTATCATAATTTTCTTCCGAATATTGGCCCGGCACGAAACCTTTATCCTTGTATGGATTGGATTTCATAAATCCGGCTGCTACCGATTTATCGATTTCATTATAAAGCTCTTCTACAGATTCGATGCATATCTCATCCGTATTATCTTCCGTACGCCAGATAGGCAATGGAGTACCCCAATAACGGGAACGGCTAAGGTTCCAGTCATTCAGATTTTCCAGCCACTTACCGAAACGGCCGGTTCCGGTAGATTCCGGTTTCCAGTTGATGGTCTTATTCAATTCCATCATTCGTTCCTTGCAAGCGGTAGAACGGATAAACCAGCTATCCAACGGATAATAAAGCACCGGTTTGTCTGTACGCCAGCAGTGCGGATAATTGTGGACATGCTTTTCTATCTTGAAAGCCTTGTTGTCTGCTTTCATCATCATGGCAATGACAATATCCAAAGATTCGGCAGCTTGCGCAGCTTTCTCATCAAACTTACCATCTACCATGAATTCAGGATTGTAGGCGTTTTTCACCCAAGCACCCTGATATTCTTTGTATTTATCTACATCAACACATTCTTTTACGAAATTCTCATCCAGCTCATCCAATAGATAGAACTTACCTGTCAGATCTACCATCGGACGAGTTTCACCTTTCTTATTAATCATGAACAGTGACGGGATTCCTGCAGCACGTGCCACATTCGCATCGTCCGCACCAAAGGTAGGTGCAATGTGAACGATACCTGTACCATCTTCTGTAGTTACATAATCTCCCAATATCACACGGAAAGCCTTATCACTAGCCTTCCAGCTACCATCTTCCGCTACCTCAACCGGTTTCACCCAAGGGATCAACTGCTCATATTCCATACCGACAAGATCCGGACCTTTATATTCGGCAATCACCTTATATGGAACGAGCTTGTCACCCGGTTTATAATCTTCCAGCTTCAAATCAGCAGCTTTTGCATTAAAGTGCGCATTCAATAAAGCCTTTGCCAGAACCACTGTTATAGGCTCTCCGGTATAAGCATTATAAGACTGCACAGCCACATAATCAATTTTCGGTCCTACGCAGAGCGCCGTATTTGAAGGCAATGTCCACGGAGTAGTTGTCCAAGCGATAAAATAAGGAGTTCCCCATTCCGTCATTTCCGGTTTAGGATTCTTCATTTTAAATTGGGCAACGGCTGTTGTATCTTTTACGTCCCGATAACAGCCCGGTTGATTCAACTCATGTGAGCTCAATCCTGTTCCTGCAGCCGGTGAATACGGTTGGATCGTATATCCTTTATACAACAATCCTTTTTTATGCAGTTGCTTCAATAGCCACCACAGTGTTTCAATATAACGATTATCATACGTGATATAAGGATGCTTCATGTCCACCCAGTATCCCATCTGATGAGTCAGGTCTTCCCACTCCTTGGTATATTTCATCACGTCCTTCCGGCAAGCCGCATTGTAGTCGGCAACAGAGATTTTCTTACCAATATCTTCTTTTGTGATACCTAATGCTTTTTCTACACTTAGTTCCACAGGCAGTCCGTGCGTATCCCATCCGGCTTTACGCTTCACCTGATAACCCTTCATCGTTTTGTAACGGCAGAAAATGTCCTTAATGGTACGAGCCATTACATGGTGAATACCCGGCATACCATTAGCCGAGGGAGGTCCTTCGAAAAACACGAACGAAGGACAGCCATCACGTTCTGTCATACTCTTGGCGAAAACCTGGTTCTCGTCCCATTTCTTCAGCACATCTTTGTTTACCTGCGAAAGGTCAAACTGCGAATATTCAGTAAATCTCTTACCCATAGCTGTCTACGATTTTACTATTTACAATTTACAATTTGAGGGGTATCCCCATTTTTAAGGGTGCAAATTTACAAAAACATTTGTTTAGTTGAGCAAAAAGCTAAGACTTTTAATCGGATTCGTGTGAAGTTAACGATTATAAACCGCCTACAGCCTAAACAAAACAGGTATCTCCTTGTTTTAGTGGGAAACCTAAAAACACTTAACTTATGAATTATGGAATTAGTATTTTATTCAGGGCAATCCCTTTGGTGATGGCTATTTTTTGCTTCGGATACGGAGCGTTCATTTATGGTTATGGAGATGCCGGCGGTCGTGTTGTAGCGGGCCCTGTGATATTCTCATTAGGTATGATATGCATTGCGCTGTTCTGCACGGCTGCCACTATTATCCGGCAAATCATACATACATATAATCAAGCTGCGAAGTACGGTTTACCGATACTCGGTTATCTGGCAGCTATAGTGACTATAATCGGAGGTATCTGTGTTTTCAGTAATGCCGACGGTACTTCAGCTTTTGTGGCAGGCCATGTAATAACCGGCGTAGGTTTTATTACAGGCTGTGTAGCCACTGCTGCCACCTCCTCTACCCGTTTTTCTTTGATTCCGGGAAATTCCAGAGGTACGGGCAATGAAGTTCCTGAAGGCGCATTTTCTTTAGGTCAGGAACGGGCATTGGAAATCATTGTCATTCTCATTTCTCTTATCGCATGGATATGGGCGTTTGTTTTATTGGCTAACAGCCATGTGCATCCGGCTTATTTTGTAGCTGGTCATGTAATGGCAGGGCTTGCCTGCATTTGTACCAGTCTGATCGCATTGGTAGCTACTATAGCCCGTCAGATACGCAATGTATATTCAGAAAAAGAACGTTCACAATGGCCCAAACTCGTTTTATTGATGGGCTCCATTTCTTTTATCTGGGGATTTTTTATAATCTTAGCCGATTCAGGCAGCGCCAACGGTACTACCGGATATATCATGCTTGGACTAGGTTTAGTCTGTTACAGTATTTCCAGTAAAGTCATTCTTTTGGCTAAAATCTGGCGACATGAGTTCAAACTCGCCAATCGTATTCCTTTAATTCGGGTATTGACTGCATTGGCTTGTCTGTTTTTAGCGGCTTTTGTATTCGAGCTTGCCACCGTAAATGCAGATTACTTCATTCCGGCACGTGTTTTATCAGGGCTCGGAGCGATATGCTTTACGCTGTTTTCTATCGTTAGTATATTGGAGAGCGGCACGTCTTCCAAATAAAAAATATTCTATAAAAAGGGCGTCACTATATGCCCCGGATAGTGACGCTATCCAAGGCACATAGTGACGCTATCTTGACAGCATAGCGTCACTCTTTTATTTTTTGAATCTAACCTCATAGAGGTCATTCCTGCGGTCTTTCAAGTTACGTACACTACCATACGTATGCAGTTCGTTCAACAAATCCAGATCAACATCCGATACCAAAATCATTTCTGTGTTAGGAGTTGCTTCTGCCCTCTTTCCGTCCGTTGGAAAAGCAAAATCGCATGGGGTAAACACACCCGATTGAGCATATTGAATATCCATATTGTGCACACGGGGAAGATTTCCGACACTTCCGGCAATGACTACAAAACATTCATTTTCAATAGCACGCGCCTGTGCACAAACACGAACACGGGAGTAGGCATTCTGGGTATCTGTCAGGAAAGGAACAAATAATATCTGCATTCCCTGATCTGCCATCAGGCGGGAAAGTTCGGGGAATTCCACATCATAGCAGATTAAAACTCCGATCTTTGCACAATCCGTATCAAAAGTGTTCAGAAGTTTGCCACCGTTCAGTCCCCAGCTTTTTATTTCATCGGGGGTAACGTGTAATTTCTCGTACATTTCGTAGGTTCCATCCCGTCGGCAAAGGAAACCGACATTATAAAGTAGCCCATCCTCTTTTACGTATGGCATACTTCCTGTTATAATGTTAATATTATAGCTAATAGCCAGATTCATAAACCGTTCCCGAATCTCATCGGTATACTTTGCCAATCCGCGAATAGCCTGTGATTCTCCTTTATCATTATACTTCGACATCAAAGGAGCATTGAAATATTCCGGGAAAAGAACAAAATCACTTTTATAATCGGATACTGCGTCCACGAAGAATTCTACTTGTTCGAACAGGTCGTCCAACGTTTTATAGCTACGCATCTGCCATTGCACTAATCCTACACGAACCGTAGTTTTAGGACTGATATATTCTTGCGTAGGTGGTTGATAATAGATATTATCCCATTGAAGCAAACAGGCATAATGTTTCGATTCTTCGTCATTCGGCAGATAATTGGTCATCACCTTTCGCACGTGAAAATCATTCGATAGCTGAAAAGTTAATACCGGATCATAAATCTCGCGTTGACGCACTCGTTCGATATATTCTTTCGGACGCATTTTGTCAGCATATTTATGATAATTCGGGATACGTCCGCCAAACATGATAGCTTTCAGGTTCAATGTTTCGCATAGTTCCTTACGATATTCATACATACGACGTGCCAGGCGCAAACCACGATAACCCGGATGAATGAACACTTCAATACCATACAAGATATTTCCTTCAGGATTATGTGTATTGAATGTTTCCTTCCCTGTCACTTGTGCATACGTATGGTCGTTCTTTACTTTATCATAATCAACAATGATAGAAAGAGCACAACCAACTATTTTATCATCGACTACTGTGACAATCTGACCTTCCGGAAAAATCTTAATTAACTTCTGGATCTGCTCACGAGTCCAAAACACATCGCTACCATCTGAATAGACGCGGGTAAACGACTGGGATAACTGTACATAATCTTCTATTTGCAGATTGCGTATCTGCACTTTATTAATTTTTATCGGATGTTGTTCCATAACAATACGTGTTTTATAAAAGATAGTGCAAAGGTATAGCTATTCCTTTAATTGTGTTTTCAAACCAAGAAATAATTAACAATACTATCTATTTTATGCACTCTTTTTCTGAAAATTCCAAAGGTGAAGAAGCACTCCTTCACCCACAAAACACTTATTCACAGGTAATTCAGAAGAAAGATGAAGGAGTAGATAAAAAAATGTTTCTTATATATAGAGAATGCTGCTTAAACAGAAAGAGAAAAAAGCAGTGTTTTAAGAGAAGGAAAGCGGTGCTTTAAGTAGGCTAAAGCAATGCTTTAGTTGCGGAAAATAGCTGCTTTTATTTGATTCTGCTTCTTCTATCCACTTCTCTCTAGTCTGGAAAATTCTAAAGGCAAAACAATTAGATTTTCCAAAGGTATTTTTTTAAGCCAGAAACCGATATGAGAAGTCATAAAATCAACTTTTGAATCATTTTCATATAGGATGCGTATATAAATACTATCTTTGCGAATATCGATCATAAATAAAAGAGTAACCCAAAAGGTAAAGAAAAGATATGAATTCCAACAAATTCTCCTATCAAGGACAAATCGAGACAATTCTTCATTATCTAAATTCCATGATACAAAAGAATTGGACAGGTAAAACTGCCGATGAGTTCAATCGTTTGATATCCATACCTGAATTAGCTAAAATGGCATGTATGTCTGTTCGTAATCTTCAGCTGATGTTTAAAGCTTACACCAACGAAACATTACATCAATATATCATTCGTACACGCATGGAATATGCCCAGCAATTACTCAAAGATAATAAAAAAAGTATAGCTGAAATATATGAATATATTGGATTTGCTAACCAGTCAGCTTTAAATAATACACTTCAAAAAAAATACAATCTCACTCCTCTAGAACTACAAAAGAAATTATTGGAAACAAGTCATACTTATCCTTCATATATTTCTCCTTACCGCATAGTGGAATCAGAAACAATACCTGTCTTATTTTTATCTTATATTGGCAATTATGACACTTGTAGCACAGTTGCTTTTGAGACATACACTTGGGACTGCCTATATGAATATGCAAAAGAAAACTCTTTATTGCTAGATAAGGAAGATTATTGGGGGATAGCTTATGATGACACGGACATTACCTCATTAGAAAAATGCCGTTTTTACGCTTGTATAGCTATTCAAAAAGGAATAAGATCCAATCCCCCTCTTACTAGTCCAATAAAACACATGGATTTACCTCAAGGTACATACGCAGTTTATATCCATCAAGGAGATTATGCATTGTTAGATGCCTTTTATGAGACAATATTGAAACAATTACCGCAATTTTATAGCTTAGGAGAAACTCCAATCCTGGAACATTACTTGAACTCTCCCACCGACACAGATGTGAAAGAGCTTCTTACTGAAGTTTGGATTCCAATCGTTAAATAATTTTGTATAAGGGCGATATTGCACCCTTATACAAAATTAGTAGCTATCATGCCTGATATACACTTTCTATCAAAGACTTAGGACAATATCCGAGGATGTCAATAGAAATTTTCTCGGCTTCTTCTTTTGAGATGTTATCACTAACGATATAGTTCCTAAATACCTTTTCCTTTTCTTTATATGCATAAGATGAAAGCAGCGGCCCTATGATCGTTCGTAATTGCAAGTTTTTAAAATCGTCACTTTGCTTGTCACTTAGACCAACACGTGTAGAATGCATGATGATTGATTTACTTTCTCCATCACGGCAATCTTTAACAGCTTCTTTTAAAACAGATTCTTTTTCCAAAGTATCATAATCTACATTCTTATCCTCAACAATAAATTTTAAAACATTATTCGGTCCAAATTTAATTGTGCCATCATCAAACTTAGCACTTCTTATTAAGATGCCATAATATGCATTAACGTCATCAGATAAACAAATATCAATACCTCCTCTTGTTCCACCTTTAAATTTTGAATTCTTTGTTATACCTGTACGATGAACATAAAATCTTCCATAATTATTTTTTTGCAGTTCATTTCCATGCACAAACTCATCATTAAATTTTGCATCTTTAAAATAAGCTTCTACTTCAATAGGGTAAATTCGTAGCCCATTACTTAGTTCAAACATATAGTTTGTGACTATTAGCTTATTAATTACTTGAAGCTGTTTCTCTATTTCCTTAAAATCAATACATTGCATTAAAACTGCAATTTCCTTTTTCAAAGTATCCATAATTATTATAGTATTAATATTTCTTTGGGTAAAGATAATCTTTTTAGTAAAGAGTTGTTCCGAATATATCAACTTTTTTATTTCTCACTTAGATGATATCAAATAGTCAACAACAGAGTCCCAATTCGGATACAGTTCCGAACCAAATAAGATTAATTCACCACCAAAATTTTCAGCACCATTTTTGAGGCGATCATCTATCAAAAAGTCTCCTTTGTTCAAATTTTTATGATGACTAAGAATTAATCGTTTATAACCATCTGTACCTAACCATTTTCTCACCCATATTAGTTTATCTGACCAGGCAGAAGGATTATTCCAAGGTGCCGTGGAAAGAATATATACATCATAAAAACGCACTAAATGATGGTAGGCATTAATTGCTCCTTCATACGGACTCATTCTTGCAAAAATATTAGGTACCTCATCATATCGTCCTTCATATTCTCTCTTTTCGTATTCACTCAAGTTGTTAATACCTGATTGAAAGTCAACCAGAACATTATCCATATCAATATAAAGTATAGGTTTGGAAATCGGTAATGCTGATATCATATAATTTCTATAATTTACTCACAGTCCAAGACAAACAATTCAATGCACCTCCCCATTTCTTTACAATCGGAGCTATATTAACTTGGTAAATTCGTCCCTCATAGGAAGGATATAACTCTTTTATCTGTTCTAAAGCCTCTCCATCTGTAGATAATCCAAGTCCGGGAACAATGATTATATCACGTGTCTGAAGCATATTTATGTATGCCCAACTATTCTCATAATACTTACTAAGTTTCAAATCCACAACTACAAAAACGTCATTCAATCTACGTCTCATCTCCCGTTCTATCTTTTGAGGATACACTTTCAAGTTGACCAAAATCTTACCATCGCCAATATTGTGAACAATTCCATCTGTATGACCACAGATATCATATCTATCCCATGGTAGAAATATAATATCTGCTCCATAAAAGTTTGCCTTTAATATTGCCAGTACTTCTCCTTGATCAATCTGCGAATTTTCTTGGAACACCTTTTCTGTCATGATAATAATTGGTTTCCGTTCTCTTATACATGATCCCACCCACTTAGAATTTCCCTCACACACAACAACATTCCCTCCATCAACTATAAGTGGCGATTGAATAATATCTATCTTGATACTCGTGGCTTTAAGTACGGGAATAATATTAGTTTTATACTGTGGTTTATCCGTCAAATAATCAGGTTCATAGCGAAATTGAATATAAGTATTAACTCCCCACTGTATTGGCATATAATCTCGGCACCAATAATCTTTAGTGTGCATCAAAGTCCCATGCGCTATATGATGGCGAGAAAGAATATTAGATAATTCTTCATAAACTTTAGGGTAGTGACGTACAAAAAGGTTCGAAAAATAAACAGTATCTTTATATTGCTCTGTTATCATACTTCAATTTTTATAATGCAAAGATAAGCGCATCATTGGAGAACATATTTACTCAAAAATGCAAAAACATTAATTGTAACACCAACGATAAAACAATTAATGCAAAATAAAAGATTGATTTACTGTACGATATGTATATAAACAATTATGACACCATACCATTGGTATGATGTCATAATCTCAATAGAATCATGTCAGGAGGCCAAAGTCATAATGACATGATGAAATAACACTAACCTAATTTATTTATCTTTTTTCCAAAGTTTGCTCATATCTTCCAGTGTCTTACCCTTCGTTTCGGGTACCCAACGCCAAACGAAGATGGCAGCAGCCACGCAGATAATGCCATATAAACTATATGCAAACATCGGGCTGAAGTCGTACAGTGCCGGAAAAGTAGAAGATACAATGTAATTGAATATCCATTGGAATGCTACGGCGATTGCTACCGCTTTACCACGGATGGTATTCGGGAATATTTCCGAGATCAACACCCAGCAAATCGGCCCCCAAGACATCATAAAGAATGCTGCATACACAATCACTGAAAGTACCGGGAGAACACCCTTTATTGCCATGCTATCACACATTGCTACCGCAAATGCACCTACAGCCATACCAATAGAACCGATTATCAATAGTGGTTTACGTCCGAAGCGGTCTACAGTGAAGATTGCAACCAATGTAAAGACAATGTTTACAATACCCATAATAACTGTCTGCATCATACCACCTCCTTCTGCACCTGCATTTTCGAAAATACGAGGAGCATAATAAAGTACCGCATTAATACCGATAGCCTGTTGGAATACAGAAAGCAAAATACCGATCACAATTACTGCCACTCCATAAGTAAAGATTTTCTCTGTCTTTTCATGAGCAGTAGCTTTAATATCATTAAGAATTTCCTGTGCTTTTGTCTTACCATTGATCTTTTCAAGGATCGAATAAGCCTTTTCATCCTGCTGTATCAATACAAGATAACGAGGAGTCTTGGGAACAAAGAACAATAACAGACCGAAGAAAGCGGCAGGGAAAGCTTCCGAACCGAACATGTAACGCCATCCTTCATAAACAGTCCACATATCAGATTCAGCACTAACAGACAGTACACCGGCTGCATCTTTCAAAATAATAGGATTTTGATGGTCGCCCATAATCAGGAAATTCACGAAGTATACTACCAACATACCGAAGATGATAGCAAACTGGTTACACGATACAAGCGTTCCACGAATATTAGAAGGAGCAATTTCAGCAATATACATCGGACAGACTGCAGAAGCCAGTCCAACACCGATACCGCCCAAAACACGATACAAATTAAAAGCAATCAGCAAATCCATGTTCGGCTTTCCATATTCGAAAAACAAGACTTCCGGATAATAGGAACCTAATGCTGAAAGGAAAAAGAGTACGGCAGCAAGCCTTAGAGAATTACGACGTCCCAAACGGGAAGCAAATATACCGGAGATCGCACCACCCAGTACACAGCCAATCAATGCGCTGGAAGATGTGATTCCATGCATTACTTTATTGTATTGAAAATCAGAGGCCGAAAGGAAAAAAGCCTCCAAGCCTTTCTCTGCACCGGAAATAACCGCTGTATCGTATCCGAAAAGCAGTCCTCCCAAAATGGCGACAGAGGTTATCGAATATAGGTAGAGTTTACTACCCTCGTTCGTTGTATTAATCATGGTTATAAGTAGATAAAGTAGTGTTGTAGTAGTTGGATTTATATCACCACAGATTTCACAGATTGACACAGATAAAATTCAAAATAAGAGAGAAGAAAATCAATCTGTGATAATCCGTGTAATCTGTGGTGGGGTTAATTAACAATACATATTCAGAATTGCTTCATAAAGTTCTTGTTTACCGCTAGTCTGTTTCGGTTCACCGTTTGCTTTTGCATAAGCAACTACATCTTCCAAAGTCAACTTGCCATCTTCAAACTCCTTACCTTTACCGCCATCAAATGAAGCGTAACGGTCAGCCAGCATTTTCTTATAGGGAGATTCGTTCAGCAGAGCAGCTGCGCTTTCCAATGCACGAGCCATAGCGTCCATACCTGCGATGTGAGCGATGAAGATATCTTCCAGGTCAGTAGAGTTACGACGAGTCTTAGCGTCGAAGTTTGTTCCACCGTTACCCAAGCCACCGTTACGGATAATTTGCATCATAGCTTGTGTCAGTTCGTAGTTGTCAATCGGGAATTGGTCTGTATCCCAACCATTCTGATAATCACCACGGTTAGCATCGATAGAACCCAACATGCCGTTGTCTACTGCTACTGCCAATTCGTGTTCGAAAGTGTGACCAGCCAAAGTTGCGTGGTTTACTTCAATGTTCACTTTGAAATCTTTATCCAAGCCATGAGCTTTCAGGAATCCGATTACTGTTTCTGTATCTACATCATACTGATGTTTTGTCGGTTCCATCGGTTTCGGCTCAATCAGGAAAGTACCTTTGAAACCACGGGCACGAGCATAATCACGAGCGATGGTCAGCATTTTTGCCAAGTGTTCTTTTTCACGTTTCTGATCTGTATTCAGAAGAGACATATAACCTTCACGTCCACCCCAGAATACATAGTTTTGACCACCTAATTCGATAGTTGCGTCGATTGCATTCTTGATCTGAACAGCAGCGCGAGCTACTACGTCAAAATCAGGGTTAGTAGCAGCACCGTTCATATAACGTGCATGGCCAAATACGTTGGCAGTACCCCACAACAGTTTGATGCCAGTTTCAGCTTGTTTCTGTTTTGCATAAGCTACGATTGCTTTCAGGTTAGCTTCGTATTCTTCGATGCTTGCACCTTCAGAAACCAAGTCTACATCGTGGAAACAGTAGTATTCGATACCCATTTTCTGCATGAATTCGAAACCTGCATCCATTTTATCTTTTGCAGCTTGTATAGCGTCAGCATTACTATTCCAAGGGAATTGTTTTGTTCCGCCACCGAATTGGTCGCCACCTTCAGCACACAAAGTATGCCACCATGCCATAGCGAATCTCAACCAATCTTTCATCTTCTTACCGTTGATAACCTTTTCAGCATCGTAGTAACGGAATGCCATCGGATTCTTACTATCTTTACCTTCGAACTTAATCTTTTCAATTCCCGGGAAAAATTCTTTTGTTGCCATAATTCTTTTATTTTTAAAATGGTTATTATTTAAATTGTTAATTATTTATCTGAAGACAGAACCGGAGCCGGTATGTTACCGGTCATCGACTTTTCAAGACGGTATTTCCATTTTGCGTACGCGTCAGCATATTCCTGGCGTTTTGCCACATTAGGCTCAATCACATCCAGTTTGTCAAGCGTAGCAAATGCCTCATTGTTATCCTTGTAGATACCTGCACCGATGCCCGCACCTTTCGCAGCGCCTACGGAACCGTCTGTATCGTAAAGCTCGATAGTAGCTCCTGTGACTCCCGCCAAAGTATCGCGGAAGATAGAACTCAAGAACATATTAGCGTGTCCGGCATGGATCATCTTCACAGGAATTCCCATTTGCTCCATGATATCAATGCCATATTTAAAAGAGAATACAATACCTTCTTGAGCGGCACGGATAATGTGGTGTTTGCCATGTGCATTGAAGTCCAGTCCACGGATACTACAACCGATTTCTTTATTGTTCAGCATACGTTCGGCACCGTTACCAAAGGGCAGGATACTGATTCCCGCACTGCCGATAGGAGCTTTGGAAGCCAATACATTCATTTCATTATAAGATATTCCTTCGGGAGCAATGTTGCGTTTTACCCATGAATTGAGAATACCCGTTCCGTTGATGCAAAGCAATACTCCCAAACGTGTCTGATCTATGGTATGATTGACATGCGCAAAGGTATTGACGCGTGACTGCGGATCATAGTTCACTTCACCGTTCACGCCATAAACCACTCCCGATGTTCCTGCCGTAGAAGCAATCTCTCCCGGATTAAACACGTTCAAAGAAAGGGCATTGTTAGGCTGGTCGCCTGCACGATAAGTAATCGGTGTTCCTTCTTTCAGTCCAAGCTCTTTGGCAGCTATTGCATTTACACGTCCCTGCTCTGCGAAGGTCGGCTTAATATCTGCAATCAAAGAAGAATCAAACCCGTAATAATCCATTAAGAAATCAGCCACCCGGTTGTTCTTGAAATCCCAGAACATACCTTCCGAAAGCCCGGAAACAGTTGTGCAGATTTCTCCACTCAACTTCATGGCAATATAATCGCCCGGCAGCATTATCTTATCAATCTGCTCATAGATGGCAGGTTCGTTTTCTTTAATCCACGCCAACTTGGAAGCGGTAAAGTTTCCCGGTGAGTTCAACAAATGAGAAAGACATCTCTCCTCCCCGATTGTCTCAAACGCTTTCTGACCGTATGGCACCGCACGGGAGTCACACCAGATGATAGCAGGACGCAATACATGCTGATTCTTATCAACACAAACCAATCCGTGCATCTGATAAGAGATACCGATGGCTTTAATTTCAGCGGCACTCACTCCGGATTCGGTCATAATAGCCTGCGTGGACAACTTTAAGTTTTCCCACCAACTTTCAGGATCTTGTTCCGCCCATCCGGGATTCACTGCAATAATATTCGCTTCTGTTTTCGGAAAAAATGCCGAGGATACACATTTACCAGTCTCCGCATTTACCAAACTCGCTTTTACAGACGAGCTACCTATGTCATAACCTAATAGAAACATAATTTTATTTACGATTAAACGATTTACTATTTACGATTTAATGCTCAATGCCCGACAATTAATACTATAACATTCAACGCCTAATACTTAATATCTAATACTTGATACTTAATACTTGAATAAAGTCTACCTTCTCACCTTATTATATATCTTCTTATCAAATTTATAATAGCGGGCAGCACGGTGAGCCACTCCTTGTTGTTTTTCTTCCAGAGGAACTACATATTCCATCATTGCTATTTTTTTATGGAAGTTACGCACGTCCACGGCTTTGTCGTATACTAATTCAAAAAGAGTCCTTAATTGTGCGGCTGTAAATTTACGCGGAAGTAGTTCGAACAACATGGAAGGATTAAATTCTACGAACTGACGAATATAAGTCATTGCCTCCTTTATAATCAGATTATGGTCGAAAGCCAGTGTTTTCACGTCTTTCAAAGCGACCCAGCAAGCCTGGTGATCGTCCAGATTCTTATCCAACGTACGGTCTATCTTCACCATCGACAAATATGCAATGGTAACAATACGCTCCACTTTTGACTGCATAGCTCTTTCCAACCAACGTACATCTTTCGGATTACTCGTTCTGTTTTTAGAACCAAATGCTTTAAACTGCATCAGATTCACATTTTTAAGTCCTGTCAGTTCATACAAAACTCGTTGTGCAGCTTCATCCAAGGCTTCATCCATATAGATAAGACTTCCGGGAAGTTTCATATCATGATATACTTCTCCATTATCCTCACCTGCACGTTTTACAAGCAACACTTTCAGTTGTTCTCCGTCAAAACCAATCACTACACAGTCTACTGATATATGATTGTTTGCTAAAGGTGTATTTTTCTGTAAATTTTGCATATACATTTCTTTAAGACGATGCAAATATAGAGGCTACAAACCATCAAAACAAAATAAGAAACATGCTATAAAACATTGTTTTTCATATAAATACATATCATACATTCTACAATATGAATAGTTAGTGTTATCTTACGAATTACAATATGTATTTTAGTATTTCCACGGGTGAGTAATTGTATAAAGTACAAAAACTAGATGGACGCTTTATTATCAGTACTTTTCATATCTTTTCCAACAGACGCCAGTAAAGGTACTTATTGTATTTTAAACGATATGTCATTTTGTACCTTATCGTTTTTTATTCTATCTTTGTCGGGTAAATATTAAAAAATCTAAAATGGAACGTCACCCAGTCATTTTATCCATTGCCGGCTCCGATTGTTCGGGAGGCGCAGGAATTCAGGCAGACATAAAAACAATCTCGGCTTTAGGAGGCTATGCAGCATCGGCCATCACTGCCATCACCGTACAAAACACACTGGGGGTACGTGCCGTACAGTCCATTTCTCCGGATATGGTTCGTGGGCAAATAGAAGCCGTGATGGACGACCTGCAACCGGTTGCCATCAAAATAGGAATGATAAATGACATTCAGATCGTTCGTGTAATTTCCGACTGTCTACAAAAATATTCGCCTGCATACGTCGTTTACGATCCGGTAATGGTGTCTACCAGCGGAAAGAAACTTATGACAGATGAAGCGATAGAAGAAATCAAAAAAGAACTTTTACCGCTTGTCACATTAATCACCCCTAATATTGATGAAGCAAAAGTACTTACAGGTAAAAGTATTCACAACATTCAGGATATGCAGACCGCTGCCAAAATGCTGACGGATGATTATCAGACTAATATCTTACTAAAAGGCGGACATCTGGAAGGAGACAATATGTGCGACCTTTTGCATACGTCCGAATTTATCTACCATATATATGAGGAGAAAAAAATAGAAAGCCATAATCTGCATGGAACGGGATGTACCCTCTCTTCCGCTATTGCCACCTATCTTGCCAAAGGCTACCCCATGCGAGAATCCATCCAGCATGCGAAAACATATATCACTCAAGCCATTATCGCAGGAAAAGAATTGAATATCGGTCATGGCAACGGCCCCTTATGGCATTTTCCGGACACCGTTGCACAAATGTGTACTTTTTGTGCGGTTGTATCATAAAAATACGTAACTTTGCACCCGCAATTAAAAATCAATTAAATAATAAAAATATGAAAGCATTTGTATTTCCCGGTCAAGGCGCTCAATTTGTAGGAATGGGTAAAGACCTGTATGAAAACTCAGCTTTAGCAAAAGAATTGTTTGAAAAAGCAAATGATATCCTCGGATATCGCATTACAGATATCATGTTCGATGGTACAGACGAAGATCTCCGTCAGACAAAGGTTACTCAGCCTGCCGTATTCCTTCACTCTGTTATCTCTGCTCTTTGCATGGGTGATGACTTCAAACCGGAAATGACTGCCGGCCACTCACTCGGCGAATTCTCTGCATTGGTAGCTGCCGGTGCATTGAGTTTTGAAGATGGTTTGAAACTTGTTTATGCACGTGCAATGGCTATGCAGAAAGCTTGTGAAGCTACTCCTTCTACTATGGCTGCCATTATAGCATTGCCTGATGAGAAAGTAGAAGAAATCTGCGCAGCAGTAAATGCAGAAGGTGAAGTTTGCGTACCGGCTAACTACAACTGCCCGGGACAAATCGTTATCTCCGGTTCTGTACCAGGTATCGAAAAAGCTTGCGAACTGATGAAAGCTGCTGGAGCTAAACGTGCCCTTCCGCTGAAAGTAGGTGGTGCTTTCCATTCTCCATTGATGGACCCTGCCAAAGTTGAATTGGAAGCTGCTATCAAGGCTACGGAAATTCATACTCCTAAATGTCCGGTATATCAGAATGTAGACGCACTTCCTCACACTGATCCTGCAGAAATCAAAAAGAACCTGGTTGCCCAGCTGACTGCTTCCGTACGCTGGACACAGTCTGTTAAGAATATGGTTGCCGACGGTGCTACTGATTTTACAGAATGTGGCCCGGGTGCAGTACTTCAAGGACTGATTAAGAAAATTGACGGTACTGTCAACGCTCACGGTATTGCATAAGCATCCGTAAGAAAGACTTTATCTTTAAATATATGAAGCGTGTTGGTAACTATTGCCAACACGCTTTTTTATATTAAGCCTATTCATAGCATACGGATTAACATGTTGTATAACACCCCGTTACTTTTCTTTTCTGGCAAACTTTCCGTATCTTGCTATTGTTTTTATTACAGGAATCATTTACTCAAATTTATGAGCCATGAAAATACATGAATATCAAGCGAAAGAGATTTTCTCCAAGTACGGAATACCTGTCGAGAGGCACACTTTATGCCGTACAGCCGCAGGTGTCATAGCCGCTTACCGGAGGATGGGAACAGACAGGGTGGTTATAAAAGCACAGGTATTAACCGGAGGCCGGGGAAAAGCCGGAGGAGTGAAACTGGTAAACAATACGGAAGATGCTTATCAGGAAGCTAAAAATATTCTCGGAATGAGTATTAAAGGACTTCCGGTCAATCAAGTACTGGTTAGTGAGGCGGTAGATATTGCTGCCGAATATTATGTCAGTTACACCATCGACCGAAATACACGTTCTGTCGTTCTGATGATGAGTGCATCCGGCGGTATGGATATCGAAGAGGTAGCCCGTCAAACACCGGAGAAAATCATCCGATATTCAATCAATCCATTTATTGGTCTTCCCGACCATCTGGCAAGGCGTTTTGCTTTCTCCCTCTTTCCTCAAATGGAGCAGGCGGGTAAAATGGCGGCCATCCTTCAGGAACTTTATAAGATCTTCATGGAAAATGATGCATCATTAGTGGAAGTAAATCCGCTGGCACTAACCAAGAAAGGTACGTTGATGGCTATTGACGCAAAGATTGTTTTTGATGACAATGCGCTCTATCGCCATCCGGAGGTACATGCTTTATTTGATCCGACGGAGGAAGAAAGAATAGAAGCAGACGCTAAAGATAAAGGATTCAGTTATGTCCACATGGATGGCAACATCGGCTGTATGGTAAATGGTGCCGGACTCGCTATGGCTACTATGGACATGATTAAACTTTATGGAGGTCAGCCAGCCAATTTTCTCGACATTGGTGGTAGTTCCAATCCTGTCAAGGTAATTGAAGCCATGAAACTTTTATTGCAGGATGAAAAAGTGAAAGTGGTCCTGATTAATATTTTTGGAGGAATCACCCGCTGTGATGATGTAGCAATGGGGCTTCTTCAGGCATTCGAGCAGATAAACAGTAATGTACCTGTTATCGTACGGCTTACAGGCACTAATGAGCATATCGGACGGGAACTGTTACGGAATTACAACCGTTTCCAAATAGCCACAACGATGAAAGAAGCTGCTCTTATGGCTCTGAAAGCATAATAAGTACCCAAATCATTAATTAATAAATAAAGCAATTATGAGCATATTAATAGATAAATCCACCCGCCTGATTGTACAGGGAATTACTGGGAGAGACGGGCTTTTCCATGCCAAGAAGATGAAAGAATACGGAACTCATGTTGTTGGAGGAACTTCTCCGGGCAAAGGAGGAACAGATGTAGACGGCATCCCCGTATTCAACACTATGTATGATGCGGTTGAACAAACGAAAGCCAATACTTCTATCATTTTTGTTCCGGCACGTTTTGCGGCAGATGCCATTATGGAGGCAGCAGATGCGGGCATCCGGTTAATTGTCTGTATTGCGGAAGGAATCCCCACGCTGGATGTAATTAAGGCGCACCAGTTTGTCGAACAAAAAGGTGCTATGCTGATCGGCCCCAACTGTCCGGGACTGATCTCTCCGGGAAAAAGCATGGTAGGCATTTTACCGGGACAGGTCTTTTTAGAAGGGAATGTCGGAGTTATCAGTCGTAGCGGAACACTTACTTACGAGATTGTGTATCACTTAACAGCTAATGGTATGGGACAATCCACCGCTATCGGCATCGGGGGCGATCCTGTTGTAGGTCTTCATTTCCGTCAACTGCTGGAGATGTTCCAAAATGATCCGGAAACAGAAGCAATCGTTCTGATTGGAGAGATTGGAGGAAATGCGGAAGAGCAAGCGGCCGAATATATCCGCAATAATGTAACCAAACCTGTGGTAGCATTTATTGCCGGGCAATCAGCTCCTCCGGGAAAGCAGATGGGACATGCAGGAGCTATCATTTCGGGAAGTTCCGGTTCGGCAAAAGAGAAGATTGAATCTTTAGAAGCTGCCGGTATCCGGGTAGCACAAGAACCTTCGGATATACCGAAATTATTGAAAAGATAAACTCCCAAAGAGAAAGAAAAGACAAAAGTAGTCATATCATAACAGATGCAGATTCACTCCCTCAAATAAGTAATTACATACTTATCGTTTAGAGTAAATCTGCATTTATTTTACATACCTTTCTTTATACCTAATTTTATAAGAAGAGCATTCATAGGATATGCACAGAAGAAACCGAAAAGCATAGCCAACTGCATCATAAACCAGAATATCCATGTGTCTTTGGGTAATGGTTCATTGATGAACAATACAAAATAGACAATCGCCATCCAGCCATACATTCCTACCTGCCAGGATAAAAGAGAAAAGAAATCCGCTTTGAAAGCACGAGCCAAGGCATTACCTACCGAAATTTTTTCCATCTCCCGAATAGCATAGAATTGGAAATAAACACCAATCATCAAAGCCAGAATAAAGTCAAGTACCCAATTACCAAAGAGCTGACTTCCTGCCACAGTTACAGGAACGTAGTTTGTAAACCACTCTCCTATGATATCTGCCAATGTACATCCTGCACCACAATGAAGCGCCGACAAAGCTACCGATTGCCAATAAGGACGTTGCATTCCTTGCATCGACATTTCTCCCGGCATGGCCATATCCATCGCCATATTATCTTTCATACCGGACATATCCATTCCCTTCATATCAGACATATCTTTCATGCCAGACATATCCATTTTCATCCCATCATCCTCCACTTTCATCGGAACACTCCGTCCAAACTTATTATACGCCCATAAAGCTAAATAACTTCCCCATAATGCAGATAATATCCAGACTGCATTCATTATCTTCATTGATTGCGGACGATGTGTCAGGTCTATGGCAATATGTACTGCAATTCCGATACCTGAACATACTAAGAAAACGGCTATTAAATTGAGCATGACTGTATGTTTTTAAAGATTCAGATTACAAAACATCCTTTATTTGTGAATAGTTCACCCCATTACTTTAATTTTACCCCGTCGAACTATTCCCTACACGAGTTGTTATCATTTTATAATCAAAACAATAGAATTATGAGCAGACGTAGACAATTAGAGCATGAAGTATCTGTTGCTCAAGAAAGAATAAAGAAAGCTGCAAAAGACACACCGAAGGATATCCTGAAATTATGGGAACAAGAGCTGGTAGACCTGGAATTGGAACTCAATAATATGGTGGATGATGAAGAAGATAACAATGAGGATTAACAGAAGAAAGGCGCGCTAGTTACCTAGTGCGCCTTTCTCTATTACTGTATATGTATTCAGTATTAATTCTTTGGCAATGCTTCTTTTACTACCATTGAACGACCTACATATTCTGCACCGTTCAATTGTTCGATAGCTTTAGCAGCTTCTGCATCATCCGGCATTTCGATAAACGCAAAACCTTTTGATCTTCTAGTTTCACGATCTGTGATTAACTTTACTGAAGCAACTGTTCCATACTCTTCCATTACATGTCTCAAATCTGATTCCTTAACATTATAGCTAAGATTTCCAATGTACAAATTCATAAAATACAAATATAAAAAATTAATAATTCAATAAGAAAGTTTTAGGAAGATCTTAATTAGAGATGGATATGCTCAAATAAATGAGAAGATTCATGTAAAAAAATCAAATCGTAATAAACCTCTTTATTGTTGTTGGTACAAAGGAAAGCATTATTTGGGGATATTGCACTATATTCTCTCCTTTTTCTTTCTGCAAAACATCTTTTTTATGAAAATAGGCCAATACTTAACGTTCTTATTCTTTTTATACCAAGCCATTCCATGTAAACTACCGGATTAGTCTTTCTGCAAATTCTTCGCTACAAATTCCTCAAAAAACGTTTTCTTATAGTTTCCACCTCCTATTCCTATCTCATAAGACTTAATAAAAATATCATTGGTATCAAAAGAGTCAATCCGTGAGGTATTGACAATATAGGACTTGTTTATCCGGAGAAACTGTTTAGCGGGCAGTTGCTCATGAATATTTTTCAGATTCATCTTAGTAATCACCCGCTGATCTTCCAATTGGAGAATGGAATAATCCTTTAGTCCTTCAATAAAAAGAATATCACTGAAGTTTATCTTGATATAGCGTCGTTCCGATTTGATGAAGATATATTCTTCCTGTATCTCCTCCACTCTTTCGGCTGTTTCCGACAATAACAGTTTATGATATGCTATTGCCTTATTGACTGCTTTCAGAAAACGGTTCATTTCAATGGGCTTCACCAGATAATCAATGGCACTTACTTCATAACTATCGAGTGCATATTCCGCATACGCCGTTGTAAAGACAATCAACGTATTCACGGGAATGCTTTGCGCAAATTCTATTCCGGTAATTCCCGGCATCTGAATATCAAGGAAAATCAGATCAACCGTATATTCATTTATATAAGCAGACGCTGCGATAGCATTATTAAAGCTACCCACCAATGTCAGTTGTGGAATCTGCTCCACCAATGACTTCATACCTTTGCGAGCTACCGGCTCGTCATCAACAATAATACAATTCATAAGTTTAGATGTAAGTTGACATTATAAGTTGTTTCTTTATCTTCTATCTGCAGCGTATACCGTGATTCATAAAGTAAATCCAGTCTGCATTTCACATTGGCCAACCCTATTCCCCCTTCCCGCTTAACAGGAACACGGGGCTTAGAATTTTCGCAACGAAACGTCAACCGTTTATTATGCACAGAAAAATACAGGTGAACATAAGATAAATTGTCGCTATCCAAATTATGTTTCACCGCATTCTCTACAAAAGGGATAAACAATAACGGAGGAATACAGATATTCTCCATATTTCCCTCTTGAAAGATTGTATATTCAAAATGATCCCTTCTCACCTTCTCCAATTCAAGAAAGCTGGTGAGAAACTGTATATCTGCAGTAAGAAGTACTTCTCTTCTTGTACTGTCATTCAACTGGTAGCGAAGTAGATTGTCCAGTTTCTCCAATATCTGTGAAGCCTCATCCGGAGCATCCTTTACCAAAATATTGGCATTATTCAGCATATTAAAAAGAAAATGCGGATTGATCTGTTTCTTTAATTGTTGCAGTTCTGTCTGCTTAGTCGCCTTCTCCAATTCAAGAATCTTTTTATCGGAGACAACCCAACGGCGGAATAGTTCAAAGCTCGTACAGCCACCTGCACTTAATAGCAGTACTAATACTCCATAAGCAATACTATCAAAAGAAACAACATGGTTATCCTGTATACAAAACTCACGAATACCGTATCGTTGATATAATGGAGACAGAAATATAAATCCTAATAATACACTTACGATATTGATTCCGAGAAACGAAATCCAATAACACCATAACTTGCGCTTGGCCTTATACAGGAAACGGGGCACTAACCAATATATATTCAGATAGATAGGAAATGCAAAAACCAATATACTAACCGGATATGCATATAGGAAACCTTCTCTAGTAAAATCTCCATATACATTCTGAAAGCCCAAAAAGAGTATAATAAATAGCAATAGTAAATTACTGATAAGCCTGAAACGGTCATTTACCAGATTCTTCCCCCAATCGTATACATTCCAGGTATCTTTCATAATTCCAACATTAAACCAATGGTACACAGTGCCTCATCATTATAGTCACTTTTTAATTGATAACCTCCCGGATATAACAAGTCCAATCGTTGCCGTAACTTGTCAAAAGCAGGTGCCACTTGCAGACTTTCCTTTTTTCGCAGACAGTATGTACAAATGAATCGAAGCTGATTCTCTTCCATTTGAAAATCGATCCTTATATTTTCTCCCTTTCCATTCTCTCCACATACAGTTGTCCGAATCACATATTCTATCACAGGCATAAACAATAAAGGAGGAACTTGTATATAACGCACTTCATTCAGGATGTTGACTTCAAAATTAAACTCCGGATTACATAGTTTCTCCAACTTCATATAATCAGTCATAAAATCGATATCATCTCCCAACAATACCTGTTGCCGTTCACTTTCATAAAGTTGGTATCTAAGCAACCGACTTAATTTAAAGATAAGCAATGACGCCTTTTCTCCATCTTCTCCCAGCAAGGTTCGTACCTTATTCAATATTCTCGAAAAAAACTCCGGTTGGAGTTGATCTTTCAAATGATTTAGATCAGTCTGTATGCTAATATTCTCCAATTCATTTAATCGTTGTTGATAGGCCACCCAACGATGCAGAAAAATAGTAAAAGAAAAAGCCAGGAAATAGAGTATCAGTGCCAATGCATTTATCAACAGAAAGAAAGGGAGATCACTGTTTAGTCTTTGCATCTGTTCGGGTATAACATAATATTGCCCTAGAAAACAAATAGCACCAACCATGGCGGTCAGCATAAATCCAATAAGGCAACTCAAATATATGATATACTTTTTATATCTACGCTGAAACAGATAACCGGGAATTAACCAGTAAGTATGCAGATTTATGATTCCCCATAGAATGACAGAAAGTAAAAGACTAACTCCCGTAGAAAGATTTAGCCCTAAACTATCGCTTTCGACAAAAGTGCCTCTGAACACTAAAAAGGAGACTACAAGAAATATCCCAATTTGCTTCAGTAACGTATATAATAGTATCTTAACTGACATCAGGCGATAAAGTTACCATTTTTTTAGAACTTATACTTCATTCCCACCGAAACATACATTGCCGGTTTAAAATATGGATCAGTATCTTTAGACATATCTTCGAAGAAAGCCTTTAAAGTGCGGGTAGTGTAATAAGCTATTCTGCTACACGACACACCGGCAGTAGCAGTGATTGAAAAAGAATTCCCCATACTTACTTCCGGTTGTAAACCTACAATAATAAATTGCTGGGAAAACATAGTATCTTTTCCTTCTCTTTCCAACAATGCCAATGACCCGTTCATTTCTGCTACTAACCTTAGATTCAGATATCTATTCATTTTCATTCCTGCCGATACTTCCATGGCATTCAGCATCGAAACTTTAATCTGATAACGTCCTTCGGTGCTCCAATCAAAATAAATAGCAGGAAATACCATCGGATAACCAAACGTGTTATTTATAGCCAATCCGGCTCCAAGAGATAAATTGGACTTGAACTGCCGGATGAAAATAACTCCTCCCTGTCCCAGGACATTCTTCAGTTTTACATCAGAAGAGGTATAAACACCTGCACCAACTGTCGTCAACAAGAGCCATTTTTTGCTGATAGGGCGAATATTGGTTACGCTCAACTGCATATTTATGATTTGATCTATGTCTATGTAAGATTGAAGATTCTTATTATTCATTGCCGTATAGCTTCCTCCTGCCGAAATCATCCAAATTGTGGGCTGATTTCTTTCATTCATTTTCTGTGATACGGGAATATTGACGTTCCCTTCCACAAAGCACATATCCCCTTTCCCGGGATACTGTCCGTTTTCATCTTTATATCGGGAAGAAGATATATACCCGGTTTTCACACTAACCTGTGCCTGTATATTTTCAGGAAGTAATAGAAACAAGGCGAACGCACTTAACAAAATAATCCTCATTCTTTTATCTGTTTTAGGGTTTGAATGAGACAAAAGTAGAGTTTTACCGATCTGCGTAGAGAGTTTGTAGACCAAACCCGGCATTAAGTAGACCAAACCTGTAAATTTGTAGCCTGTTTGGTCTGAATGTATTATATAAAAAAATAAAAGACTACCTTTCAACCGAAGATAGTCTTTTATCCGTATATCATTTTTTAATTATCCACAATGGAAATACTTATGTACGAGATCTAACATCTCCATCGGCTTTCCTTCCAAATCCGCACGCAATGTTTTATCTTCATAACCACGAAGTCTGCGGATGATACCATCAATCATTGCCGGGCTGAATACATTATATTGTTCAAAGATTGCCCGTTGTTGTTGCAAGCAATCGGCAGAAGCTTCACAGCTATCCGGCAGTTGCGCCAGTGATTTCAGCTTATCTTCGTTTTCTTTCTGATGGATATTCACATTTACATAAGTTTTTTCAGCAATGTCCAGCGCATTTTCAATCTCAAAACCATGACGGCAGGCAACAGCCAAACCAGCCAACAGTTGATACAAATCTGCCGAACCATCCGGAGAACGCATTTCTACAGTCTGCTTCTGGCTGGTGTCAAAATGACTTTCAGCTTCCAACGGATTTGCCAATGTACACATATCTGTTTTTGCAGCCCATCCCAGAGGTACACGTACTAATACAGAGCGGTTACGATCTCCCCAACAAACATTGGTAGGTGCTTCCTGATGAGGAACGAGACGAAAATAAGAAGTAGGATTGGTATTTCCAAAAGCAGTAATTGACGGAGCAAGCACCATCATTCCGGCAATTGCCTTGCGTGCTGTTTCCGACAAAACACCGTCTTTCAGCATCTGGTTCTTTCCGTCTTTCATGATACGCATGTGGACATGCAAGCCCGAACCTGCTTTACCTGCCGTAATCTTTGGAGCAAAGGTTACATTGTATCCATATCTAAATCCCAGGTTACGAATCACCCATTTGGCAATCATTAATTGATCTGCTGCCTGCGATACGGGAACCGGCAGGAATTCTATTTCATTCTGCTCATAGATATAACCATCCAGCGTAAAATTACCTACTTCGGAGTGTCCATACTTTATTTGTCCGCCTGTCTGTGCGATGTAAGACATACATTGGGTACGGAATTCATTGAATTTAGCATAAGGACCCGATTCATGATAACCGCGTTGATCGGTTGCCTGGAACATACCGGTGTCCGGAGCTATTACATAATATTCCAATTCGCCCATTGCTTGAAATTCCATTCCGGTAACTTCTGTAAAAGTCTTGCTTGCTTTGTAAAGAGTATGTTCTGGTGCACTTTCAAGTGGTTCACCGTCTTTATTGAAGAAAGAGCAAAGCATGGACAGCGTCGGAATCTCGGCAAACGGATCAACGAATGCTGTGCAAAAACGGGGAATCACATAAAGGTCACTACTGCCCGCTTCTATAAATGAGAAAAGGCTGGAACCGTCTACCCGTTCTCCACATGTGAGAATAGCTTCCAGATAAGCTTGATTGTTGATGACAAAGTTCAGAGTTTTCAGACGCCCGTCTCCCGCCGGATACATAAAATTAACCATGCGGATATCTTTTTGCTGGATAAATGAGATAATGTCAGCTTTTGTAAACTCTGAAGTTGTTTTTTGAAGGAATGCCACCAACTGGTTAGCATTCATTGATAAATCATAATTCATAATCGGTTGTTTTTCGTTGTTGTATGATTAAAACGGTTTGTTGAATGCCAAAGATAAGGAAAAGATGGAAAATCGAGTAAGAAAAGATTTAATTATTTCTTTGCTATGTTGCATTTATGTCTATTATCCTATTTAAAACGCTTCAGGTCTTTCTTCTCAAAAATCCATTCCGGAGTGTATAGTTTCCCTGCATCCGTTTCCGTCAGCTCGTACCAGGGAGAAAGGTTGCGGCTGGTTGGATTGACCAGGATATGAATCTGTTGGGCAGGCATATAGCTTTGTGCCAGGAGAAATACTTTCTTCCCGGTATTCGGATGAATGGCAACATCCATAACAATCACAGCATGACCGGGTGAACCACCTTTAATAAAGACATCCCCGGGTTGCAAGGAAGTATAAAGCACAGCTGGGAGTTCACGAGATAAAGAGGCAGTTCCGGCATACATAAAAACCATATCGAGATAGTTACGGAAAGTTTTATAGGAATAATCCACTCCCTTGCCCGAAGCATACCATTGAACCTGATTACCGTTGACTTTTATTCGATTTCCCTCCGCCCATTTCTTATATTCGGCAGTAAATCCACTTGTGAAGTTGAATTTTATGTCTGCATACCGTTTATGTTTCCACAGATATTCCGCCCGCAAGCGTATCACTGCATCGGCACACTGCTGCAAATCACGATTACCTATCTCCATATCTACGACTGCAAATGCGGCTGCCTGATTGGCTTTTTCTTTTCCATTGTAAAGTAACACTTTACTGCCTTTAGGCAATAATGGCAAATTGCGCAAATAAGTTGTAAACGAATTATCGGAGCAGGTCTCTCTAACATATCCTGACGGAGGAGCGATTCTATCCGCAAGCCTCTCCTGTCCCCATGAGTGAAAGACTATGAGAAGCAAGCCTGCACATATTAACAAATACTTCATATCGGTTTTTCTTATTCCATATCCGGACAAATATAAGTAATTATTATGGAAAACGAAGTTGAATGTCTGTTTTTCTCCCGATTGAAGACGCTATCGTCTTAAAAATATGTAATATCGGATTCTGACTAAAACAAAGTGGCCTATACTCTCTTTTTTCTGTAAGAATAGTGCGAACTTTGTTTTCTACAAATTATAATAGTGTTTTTATGGAACAGGTGGTAGATTTAGCTTTACCAGAATACTTTGAAAGAATATCCGCAGAAGCTACCTTTCAGGAGCAATTGTCCGTCATAGATATAGATAACTCCCGTCGTTCGCCGGTTCAAGTCAAAAACTATCCGATACGCTTAAAAGGCTATTCCCTCATCTTTGTTCTTTCCGGAGAAATTACAATAGGAATAAACTATTTATCGCATACACTGAAAAAGAACATGGTGATGCAGGTGTATCCGGATGATATTATAGAGCACACAGCTTATTCAGCCGATTTCAAGGGCTATCTCATCATTCATTCTGCTGAATTGAAAAAGGAAATAATGGCTATGACATCCGGCATCCGTCTGCAACAGGCGGGTCAGTTGAAGAAATTACATACCAGGCAAGAGTTGAGTGAGGAAGAAAGCCTGCGTTTGAGAAAACAGGTTGAACTCATTAAAAGTTATATTCCTGATAAAGAACACGTCTACCACTCTTATGTCATCAAGAATCAGATTATAAATCTATTCTTTGACCTTGACAACTGCCGCTGGCATAGGTATGGCGACGGAGAACGGCACCAATAGTATCTTCCACCGGGATGTGCGGATTGATACGTGCTGGCTGATAGAGGTCAACATAATCTGTGCCTAATCGTTTCAAGGTGTAAGCCAAATAATTTTGTACGTTCTGCGGGCGGACGTCAATACCATAGAACCGATCATCTGGAGTGAGCATTCCACCAAACTTGACGGCGATAAAAATGTCTTCGCGCTTCCGGGTTTTCAAAGCCTCGCGGATCACCAGTTCACTTTCTCCGTGACCATAAAAGTCCCCCGTGTTCAGATACGTAATTCCACTGTCCAGCGCAGCATGTATCGTATCGACTCCCTGCTGAACGTCAGCCATTCTCATGGCACCCAGTCCGATACGTGAAAGGGTGATACCATTGGTTTCTTTATTCAAATACTTCATTGTTTCTTTTATTATATAGTACTAATTCGATTGCAAATTTCGGATAAATTCCTTCATGATACCAGAGCAATATCCGTTCATTTTTGGTCATTATCCGTCAAGAAGCCTCTTTCTCATGAAATGTCTCAAACATACTGATTATAAAAACCAATTGACTGCCTCAACTGTTTTATTTGAATAGAACTATTAAAACTACCGTCACATGAAAAAAGATATTCTAAAAGACCTGCTGGCAAAGCCCGGAAAGAAACATTCGGTATCGGATTTTGACTCGTCATTCACTGGCGATTTATCCAAACAAGACGCTAAAGAGCAACTGGCAAAGGATATTGAGAAGCTTTCGGAGCTGCAAAGTATGCTTTATGCACAAGACCGGTATTCAATCCTGATTATCCTTCAGGCGATGGATGCTGCAGGAAAAGACGGGACTATCAAGCATGTGATGTCCGGCATTAACCCACAGGGATGCCAGGTGTATTCGTTCAAACAACCGTCTGCTGAAGAACTGGACCATGATTATCTCTGGCGTATCAATCGCTCTCTCCCGGAAAGAGGACGAATCGGTATTTTCAACCGTTCGCACTACGAGGATGTACTGATTGCCAAAGTGCATCCGGAAATTATTCTATCCAACAAGTTACCAGGTGTCGAAACCGTAAATGACATTGATCCCGACTTCTGGAAGCGTCGTTATCGACAAATCAACGATTTTGAACGCTATCTGACAGAGAATGGAACGATTGTCCTGAAATTCTTTCTCAATGTATCGAAAGCCGAACAGAAAAATCGATTCATGGAGCGACTGGACGATGCATCTAAAAACTGGAAATTCTCTTCGGCGGACATCAAAGAGCGTCAATTCTGGGAGGACTATATGAATGCTTATGCCGATGTACTGACGGAGACATCGACGGAACTGGCTCCATGGTATGTAATCCCTGCCGATAATAAATGGTTCATGCGTTACGCAGTAGGACGAATTATTTGTGACCGGATGCAGCAATTGGATTTACATTACCCCAAACTGTCGAAAGAGGGATTGGAAAAGCTGGAAGAGTGTAAGAAAAGTGTATCAAACATTAACTTTTAAATCACTTGCGCTTATCCTTTTTTATTCTAACTTTGTAGAAAGGCCTACATACAGAACTAAAATTGATAAGCTTATGGACATCCAAACTTTTATTCAAAATTTCAAAGAGGCATTCGGAGAAAATGCTGAATTGCCTCTTGTTTTCTGGTACTCGGACGAGCAAAAAGGAGAAACAGAAAAGATAAACGGTTGCTTCTTCAAAGGTATGAAGACGGTAAGAGATGGTGGTATTATCAGCCTGAATGCCGAGAACATCGGTTGTGGCGGCGGTAAATTCTATACTGGCTTCACCGAAATGCCCGAACACGTACCGACTTTCGTCTCCCTCAAGGAGAAATACAAACAAACCCCGGAACAGGTTATCGACTACATAGAACAAATGGGCGTTTCCAGAACTGAAAACAAGTATCTTCATTTTGCACGTATAGATAAGGTAGAAAGCCTTGAAGAAATAGAAGGTGTCGTATTTCTGGCAAATCCGGATATGCTTTCGGGTTTGACCACTTGGGCTTTTTATGATAATAATGCAGCAGATTGCGTCGTTTCCACCTTTGGTTCCGGCTGTAGTGCTGTAGTGACGCAAGCCACGATAGAGAATCGTAAAGGAGGCAAACGCACTTTCCTCGGTTTCTTCGACCCATCGGTTCGCCCTCATTTCGAAGCTGACAAACTAAGCTATACCATACCTATGTCCAGATTTAAAGAGATGTATGAGACGATGCGCCAAAGTTGTCTATTCGATACGCATGCATGGGGAAAGATTAAAGAAAGGATGAACGGATAATTTCCCATAACGAAATTGCATATCATTATACAATTATCGGGACATTAGGTATCTTATTCCGAACATACAAGGCTTCTCTTTCGTTGTTATAGAAAGAAACTGCCACTTGATACTGACAATTCATTATCAAGACAGATATTTTCTGAATATCAATCCTTGTTATACGAACCAATATGACTAAAAAAATAGATTATATATCTTTGTTTGCGCGCCTTGCGCTTGCTATCGGATTCTTGTCGGCAGTTGCAGACCGCTTAGGTTTATGGACTCCTTTGTTGGGAAGCGAAAATGTAGTTTGGGGCAATATGGAAAGCTTTACTGCTTATACCGGAGTTTTGTTGCCATGGGTCCCCAAATTTCTAATACCATTATTGGCATGGACGGCTACCATAGCAGAAACGATTCTCGGTATATTGCTATTAATAGGTTTCCAGAAACGTTGGGTCGCTCTTCTTAGCGGCATTCTATTATTGACTTTTGCATTCTCCATGTCGTTCTCCTTGAATGTGAAAGCCCCATTCGATTATAGCGTATTTGCAGCAGCTGCGTGTGCTTTCTTACTTTATAAAGAAAGTAAGGTAAAACAGGAAGAGTATTCATAATATATTAAAGTGAAACAGGAAGTATAACAGAAAAGCCTAAATCAAAACCTGCGTGCTGGTGGCTCCCTGCCTGTCCTATTTTCCTACAGGATTAAAATAATATATCAGTCGGATTAAACCTTTTATCTGGAGAAAAGTCTTATTATTAATATATTATCGTTCTATTCAACATTAAAGTATCAACGAAAATGGAAACATCCGTCAAACTCTATTCGCTGAAACACAGCAATGTGAAAACCTACCTGTTCGCCTTACTATTCGTAGCGGGTAACATTGCACTTCCACAATTATGCCATCTTGTACCTTATGGTGGTCCTACCCTGTTACCTATTTATTTTTTCACGCTGATTGCGGCTTATAAATATGGTTTTCTTGTAGGATTATTGACTGCTATTCTTTCACCAGTCATCAATCATTTATTGTTTGCCATGCCCTCGGAAGCGGTACTTCCCATCCTATTAATCAAATCGTCCTTACTCGCCGGAGCTTCAGCTCTTGCAGCACGTACTATAAAATCGGTTTCATTACTGGCCATTCTTGGTGTCGTACTCACTTATCAGGTCATAGGCGTTGCATTTGAATGGGCCATCGTCGGAAGTTTCTACGAAGCAGTACAGGACTTCCGTATCGGTATTCCGGGAATGTTACTGCAATGGTTCGGCGGATACGCCCTCCTGAAAGCAATTGCCAAACTCTAAACTAATATAGAAAGATGGACAGAAGGGATTTTTTAAAAACAGTAGCTATCACCGGAGCCGCCTTGACTATACAGCGTTCGGAGGCTATGGAGGTGTTAACTCAAACAATCAATAAAGCAAACGGAAGCAATCCTGATCTGGTGGCCGTTATGGGCGGAGAACCCGAAGAGATGTTCCGCCGTGCCATAAGCGAACTGGGGGGTATGAAGCAATTCGTGAAACCGGGACAGAAAGTGGTTGTAAAACCTAATATCGGTTGGGATAAAGTGCCGGAACTGGCAGGAAATACGAATCCGAAACTGATTGAAGAAATCGTCAGACAATGTTTTGCCGCCGGAGCTAAAGAAGTGGTCGTGTTCGACCATACTTGTGACGATTGGCAGAAATGCTACAAAAACAGTGGTATTGAAGCTGCTGCCAAAAAAGCCGGAGCCAAAGTAATGCCTGCACATCTGGAGTCGTATTACAAACCAATTGATCTGCCAAAAGGCAAAAAGATGAAGAAAGCCAAAGTGCACGAAGCGATTCTGGATTGTGATGTATGGATCAATGTTCCTATTCTGAAGAATCACGGAGGTGCCAATCTGACTATCTCCATGAAAAATCACATGGGGATTGTGTGGGATCGCGGATTCTTCCACCAGAACGATTTGCAACAATGCATCGCAGATATCTGTACATTACAGAAGAAAGCTGTACTCAACGTAGTAGACGCCTACCGGATCATGAAAACAAACGGTCCCCGGGGACGCTCTGCATCCGATGTTGTACTGGCAAAAGGATTGTTTATCTCACCGGATATTGTAGCCGTGGATACGGCTGCTGCCAAGTTCTTCAATCAAGTACGTGAGATGCCACTGGATACAGTAGGACATCTCGCCAATGGGGAAGCATTGAAAATAGGAACCATGAACATTGACAAATTGAATGTCAAGCGAATTAAGATGTAAAACAACCATGTTAAGAAGGCTACGTATTGGAATATCAGCACTTTTATTTGTGCTGATTTCTTTCTTTTTTCTCGATTTCGCAGAAATATTACCGAACAGTTTTCATCGGCTGGCACATTTGCAATTTATTCCAGCCATCCTTTCACTAAGTATAGGTATCTTATTATTTCTCATTGTGTTAACGCTTTTATTCGGGCGTGTATATTGTTCTACAATCTGCCCTATGGGTATCTTGCAGGATGTGATTGCACGAATTTCCAAAGCAACGGGAAAAAAGAAAAAAAGATATAGTTACAGTCCTGCAAAAAACAAATTGCGCTGGGGTGTGCTCGGACTGACAGTGGTCGGGTTTCTATGTGGATTTACATTTATTGTTGGTTTGCTCGATCCGTACAGTGCGTATGGACGTGTAGTAGTGCACATATTCAAACCTATCTATATGCTGGGGAATAATCTGCTGGAATCACTCTTTGCCAGATTTGACAATTATACATTTTATCAGGTAGACACCTCCATCTTGAGCATTTCTTCCCTTCTCATCGCTATTATTACTCTTGCAGTCATCTTTGTAATGGCATGGAAACATGGACGGACATGGTGCAATACGATTTGTCCCGTAGGAACAATATTGGGGTTATTGAGCCGATTTTCATTATTCAAAGTCCGTATTGATACTGCCAAATGTAATGGATGCGGGCTTTGTGCCACCAAATGCAAAGCAGCTTGCATCAATAGTAAAGAACACGCTATTGATTATAGTCGTTGTGTAGATTGTTTCAACTGTTTGGGAGCATGCAAACAAAAAGCATTAGTTTACGCCCCTTCTTTAAAAAAACAGTCTGACGTAGAAACTCCTGCACCATCATCACCGGATTTGGATTCATCCAAACGCCGTTTTTTGGTTGCCGGTCTTGTTACTGCCGGAGCAACCCCCAAACTCATCTCCCAGGCCAAGGAATCTGTAGCAAGCCTGGAAGGTAAGAAGGCATACAAAAAGGAAAATCCGATCACTCCTCCGGGGTCTATCAGTCGGGAACACTTCCAACAGCAATGCACATCCTGTCATCTTTGTGTCAGCAAATGCCCTTCTCATATCTTGAAACCGGCTTTTATGGAATATGGCTTGGCAGGCATGATGCAACCTACTGTTAGCTTTGAGAAAGGATTTTGTAACTTTGACTGTACTGTCTGTGGAGATGTCTGTCCCAATGGAGCAATTCTTCCCATAAGTGTAGAGCAAAAACATCTTACACAAATGGGATATGTTGTTTTCATCGAGGAAAATTGCATTGTTTATACTGATGGAACCAGTTGCGGAGCCTGCTCCGAACACTGTCCCACACAAGCAGTAGCGATGGTGCCGTATAAGGACGGATTGACGATTCCTCATGTAAATAAAGAAATATGTGTAGGTTGTGGAGGATGTGAATATGTTTGCCCAGCCCGTCCATTCCGTGCCATCTATATCGAAGGAAATCCCGTACAAAAAGAAGCAAAACCATTCAAAGAAAGCGAAGAGCACAAAGTTGAGATAGACGATTTCGGATTCTGACCGGCATGGTGCCGGAGCAGAGTTTCCATCCGTGTTTTATGTTCTATGACGGTTTATTTCAAATGTGAATAAGACAGATGGTATGGATTTAAAAAAAACTATCCATTATATTCCTCCTACTTTCAATAAATTCACTAAATTCGTGGCGAACTAAAGAAAGCAATTCATGGAGGTATTCACAAATAACTGGAATAGCCGGAAATATCAGATTGGCTATGCACTAAGCGGAGGATTTATTAAAGGATTTGCCCATTTGGGAGTCATGCAAGCTCTTTTGGAACATGATATTAAACCGGAAATCATCTCTGGAGTAAGTGCAGGGGCACTTGCGGGTGTCTTTTACGCGGACGGCAACGAGCCACACAAAGTACTTGATTATTTCTCCGGACATAAATTCCAGGATTTAACGAAATTGGTGATTCCCAAGAAGGGGCTATTTGACCTCTGTGAATTTATTGATTTTCTCCGGACTAACTTAAAAGCAAAAAATCTGGAAGAACTACAACTTCCCCTGATTATCACAGCAACTGACCTCGATCATGGTCGCATGGTTCACTTTCATCGGGGAAACATAGCGGAACGGGTCGCCGCTTCCTGCTGTATGCCTGTCATGTTTTCTCCGGTCAACATAGATGGCACTAACTATGTGGATGGAGGATTGATGATGAATCTTCCGGTCTCTACCCTGCGCAGGGTTTGCGATAAGGTGGTCGCTGTCAATGTAAGTCCTATCATGGCACAGGATTACAAAATGAATATTGTAAGCATTGCTATGCGCTCATTTCATTTCATGTTCCGCGCCAATACCTTTCCCGAAAGAGAAAAATGCGATTTATTAATCGAACCATACAACCTATACGGATACAGTAACACCGAACTGGAAAAAGCAGAAGAAATCTTTGGGCAAGGCTATAATACAGCTAACGAAGTACTTAATCAGCTGTTGGAAGAAAAGGGAAAAATATGGAAATAACCTCCTATCCATCAGAAATAAGAATGAATACGAATATTAATAATCTACTCTATATGAATGACGAAAATAAAATAATTATCTACCAAGTATTCACCCGCCTGTTTGGAAATAACAACAACCACTGTGTCTACAATGGAGACATTGCCACCAATGGTTGTGGGAAAATGGCTGATTTCACTCTCAAAGCACTTGGTGAAATCAAGAAACTGGGTACTACGCATATATGGTATACGGGCATCATCGAGCATGCCACTCAAACGGACTATCGCCGTTATAACATCAGACCGGATCATCCTGCTGTTGTAAAAGGAAAAGCGGGTTCTCCCTATGCTATCAAGGATTATTATGATGTAGATCCTGACTTGGCTAACGACGTGCAAGGGCGTATGAAAGAATTTGAGAATCTGGTACATCGCACACATCGTACAGGTTTGAAAGTAATTATTGATTTTGTACCTAATCACGTAGCACGCCAATATCACTCGGATGCACAACCGGACGGTACGACCGAATTGGGAGCTAACGATGACTCCAGCCAATCTTTCAGCCCATATAATAATTTCTATTATATTCCGCAAGCGGAACTTCATGCCCAGTTTGATATGAAAGACGGTGCAGCAGAGCCTTACCGGGAATTCCCGGCGAAAGCTACCGGTAACAATCGTTTTGATGCTACTCCCAATATCACCGACTGGTATGAAACAGTGAAATTAAACTATGGAGTGGATTATCAGAATGGCGGTACCTGCCACTTCTCCCCGACTCCGGATACTTGGATAAAGATGCTGGACATTCTTCTTTTCTGGGCATCAAAAGACATTGACGGTTTCCGTTGCGACATGGCCGAAATGGTTCCTGTTGAATTCTGGGAATGGGCTATTCCTCAAGTAAAAGAGGCTTATCCTGAAATACTTTTCATCGCAGAGGTTTACAATCCAGGTGAATACCGTAACTATCTGTTCCGCGGCAAGTTTGATTACCTGTATGATAAGGTAGGGCTATATGACACGTTACGCAATGTAGCTTGTGGATATGAATCTGCATCCGCTATCACTCATTGCTGGCAAAGTCTGAATGGAATAGAGAAAAAGATGCTCAACTTCCTGGAGAATCACGACGAGCAACGTATCGCTTCTGATTTCTTTGCCGGCAACCCGCGTAAAGGAATTCCCGCACTGATCGTTTCAGCCTGTATGAACACTAATCCTATGATGATCTACTTCGGTCAGGAGTTTGGAGAACTGGGCATGGATAGTGAAGGATTTAGCGGAAGAGACGGACGGACTACTATATTCGATTATTGGAGTGTAGACAGCATACGACGCTGGCGCAACGGAGGTAAATTTGACGGGAAGATGCTTACTGAAGAGCATAAACACCTCTACTCTATCTACCAAAAAGTACTGACGATTTGTAATGAAGAGCAGGCAATCAGCAAGGGAGTATTCTTTGATTTAATGTATGCCAATATAAACGGATGGCGTTTCAATGAGCATAAACAATATACTTTTATGCGAAAATATAAAAATGAGATTCTGTTTTTCATTATTAATTTCGACAGTCAACTGGTAGATGTTGCTATCAATGTGCCTTCACATGCTTTCGACTTTTTACAGATTCCTCAAATGGAATCTTATCAGGCCACTGATTTGATGACGGGCGCTAAAGAAGAAATCAGTCTATTACCTTATAAGCCCACGGATGTTTCAGTCGGAGGCTATAACGGAAAGATTTTAAAGATTACTTTTTAAGTAAAAAGACTAAGATCTGTATACTCTTCATCCCTCGGTCACTTATGAATGACCGGGGGATTATTTTATGCACATCACTCAAACAAATATTCTCAAAGGCTGTTTAGGTAGATAAATAATCCTCTAAACTCAAAGCTTATGAAGAAATTTATGATTTGTGCAATCGCATTGTTTCTGCTATTATCTACATCTGTCTTTGGAGATACCCCTCCCGGCAATGTACAGTCGACTTTCAAGAAAATGTATCCTAAAGCAAATGGCGTCGCCTGGTCACAAGACGACGGATATTATTGTGCCAACTTTGCAATGAACGGATTTACTAAAAATGTATGGTTCAACGTTCGGGGACAATGGGTGATGACGCAGACTGATCTTGTCAGTCTCGACCGGCTGACCCCAACAGTCTATAATGCCTTTGTATCCGGCCCATACGCAAATTGGGTGGTAGATAATGTGACAATGGTGGAGTTTCCCAAATGGCAGGCTATTATAGTAATTAAGGTAGGGCAAGATAATGTCGACATCAAATATCAGTTATTCTATACTCCACAAGGGGTATTGCTCAAAACGCGCAACGTTAGTGATATGTATGATATTCTCGGGCCAAGTACCTTTCTGGAAAACTAGGAACTGAATTATATAATAGGGTAATAAACGAGAAAGCCCCCGCAGATATTCAATAATATTTGCGGGGGCTTCTTGATTTAAAGATAAAATTATTTTTTCTTTCTAAGTACTACAGCGGTACGGGCAGGAATATAGAGTTTCAGCCACTCTTTCTTTTCCTTCTTGTACAGCGGATCAGTAATAGTGAAGTGCACGACAGAGTCGTCTGCCAAACCATTTCCTCCAAATGCTACATCGTCGGTGTTCAGTATCACTTCATAAGCTCCCGGAGTTACCAGGAATCCATAATCAGTGAATGACTGCTTTGGATTAAAGTTAAAGACAAATATAAGGTCTTTCCGTTCGTATGCCAATACCTGATCGCCATCATTATGCCATATTTCCTGAACAGGTGTTGCCTGGAAATCTTTCACACTCTTGAGAACTTTCAGCATTTCTTTATCAAAATCACCCATATAGTGATAGGTCAGATTTTTGTTGTCCACCAAATCCCATTGGCGGCGGGCATATTTGCACGACCATCCGTTACCTTCACGCGGGAAGTCAATCCATTCGGGATGCCCGAATTCATTTCCCATAAAGTTCAGATAACCTCCGTTGATAGTCGAAGAGGTCAGCAGGCGGATCATTTTATGCAAAGCAATACCACGGTTGACAACATAATTTTCGTCTCCCTTCTGCATGTGCCAGTACATATCGGCATCAATCAGGCGGAAGATAATCGTCTTATCTCCTACTAATGCCTGGTCATGACTTTCTGCATACGAAATGGTCTTTTCATCCTGGCGACGGTTGGTTACTTCCCAGAACATGCTGGAAGGCTTCCAGTCTTCATCGATCTTTTCTTTGATTGTCTTGATCCAGTAGTCCGGAATATTCATGGCCATACGATAATCGAAGCCGTAACCGCCATCTTCTACTTTGGCAGCCAGTCCCGGCATACCGGAAACTTCTTCGGCAATGGTTATCGCCTTCGGATTTACCTGATGAATCACTTCATTAGCCAGTGTCAGGTAACAAATCGCATTATCATCCTGATGACCGTTGAAATAATCTCCGTAGTTACAGAAAGCTTCACCCAGTCCATGGCTGTAATATAACATAGAAGTCACTCCATCAAAACGGAATCCGTCAAATTTATATTCTTCCAGCCAGTACTTGCAGTTTGACAACAGGAAGTGGATCACTTCATTCTTGCCATAATCAAAGCAGAGAGAGTCCCAAGCCGGATGTTCGCGACGAGCGCCCGGATAAAAATACTGATTCGGATCACCGGCAAAGTTTCCTAATCCTTCTACTTCATTCTTCACTGCATGTGAATGAACGATGTCCATAATCACAGCAATCCCCATCTCATGAGCAGCATCAATCAGTGCTTTTAATTCATCGGGGGTACCAAAACGCGAAGAAGCAGCAAAGAAACTGGATACATGATAGCCGAAGCTTCCATAATATGGATGTTCCTGAATAGCCATAATCTGGATACAATTATATCCTTCTTCAGCAATACGAGGAAGTATTTTCTCGCGGAATTCGTTATATGTGCCCACTTTTTCCTCCTGCTGTGCCATTCCGATATGACATTCATAAATCAACAGCGGATTCGTGTCGGGCTTAAATGTTTTCTTCTTGAATTTATAGGGGTTCTCCGGAGCCCAGACTTGTGCACTGAATATTTTGGTCTGTTCATCCTGTACCACACGTGTAGCCCACGCAGGAATACGCTCGCCTTGTCCGCCTTCCCAATATACATTCAGTTTGTAGAGATCGCCATGATGAATGGCATCCGCCGGCAGATTGATTTCCCAATTGCCATTCTTTTGTTTTTCCAGCTTATAAGCAGCTTTCTCCTCCCAGTTATTAAATGTACCCACCATATAAATATGAGTAGCATTGGGGGCCCATTCACGGAAAGTCCACCCCTTATCGGTGCGATGCAATCCAAAATAAAGATACCCCGATGCAAAATCTGAAAGGGTTTGTTTTCCCTTATTCGTCAATTCAGCTTCTTTGTCTAATACATACTGATGACGCCCGGTAATAGCACCGGCAAAAGGTTCCAGCCAGGGATCGTTTTTTATGAGATTAAGTGTCTTTTCCATATCAGAATTGAATTAGGATTATGCTTTTACTTTTACGATTACTTTCTTCACACCATCCGGAGTGATACCGGGAGCATGACCGTCTTGCGGGAAAAAGATAGCAAACATTCCCGGTTTCACGGCAACGTATGTTTCTGCTAATCCTTCGAAGAAAGTAATATCTTTTTCTGCGTTATAAGGTGCATCTGCCGGAACACAGTCTTTAGCAGCAGTATACCCCATTATTTCTGTTCCCGACAATGGGATTTGAATATCAATAAATTCGTTATGAGTTTCCAGTTTGGCTTCCTCTTTTGTTTTAGGTTTGGTTTGTGCAATATTCACCAACAGATCTTTTCCTTTCAGTTCTGTCTTACCAACTTCCATGGCTTGGAGGTCATGAGACTTCAAGAATTCAATAGCTTGTGCAAACAGAGGGTTTAAAGACGCATATTTCTCCAGATTTTCTAAAGTATCTACTACCATATAAGTTAAATTTTAAAGTTTATATTCTAGGCATTATTTATTCAAAATCATCAATTGTATAATTTATAAAATCGGCAAACCGTTTGAATTGCCGGAACACTTTGTCTATCTGTTCCAACATATCCGGTCGGGTGAAGAAGTTATCGGGAACATTATAAGAGCAAACATATTCTTTACATTTCAAATAATCAATGTACTTGAAATCTTTCGGAAAACCTTTCGGAGCTGTTTTCAGAAAATCCTCTCCTATCACCGGGAAGTATTTCTTAAACTCCGGATCTTCTACGATCGCAACAAACTCTTCGATATTATCATAGATAGATTGTCGCACTGCTTTCAGGATATTGGTAGGCAGACACAGGCTTCCTCCGGCAAGCATAGAACCATCCGGCTGCAAGTGTACATAATATCCACAATGATCGGACTTCTTTCCTTTGGCATTGATATAACCTCCGAAATGTATTTTATAAGGTGTTTTATCCGCAGAGAAGCGGGTATCCCGGTAAATACGATAAGTACAGTCTTTGGGCTGAATCCCCCGGATAGTTTCATCAAACAGGGAAATACGGGCGATCACTGTTGCCAAAAAGTTGTCGAACTCGGCACGGGCTGTTTCATATTCTGCCTTATGCTCATTAAACCACTCACGATTATTATTCGCGGAAAGATCTTTTAAAAACTGAAAGATAACGGGTATGTTCATCTTTATCATTTTCTATTATTACTCTACAAACGTACAAATTTTATTTCATATAAACTACAAAAGGGGGTAAAAGGACATAAAAAAAGCATCGGCCTGGTAAAACCGATGCTCTAACACATTTATCAAAAAAACAGACTCTTCTGTCTCTGACGTACTTTAGCTTTCACAAGTGAAGTACAATCTCTTTAATTAATCTTATATCTAATACTATGAAAAACACATAAATATAACAGTACAAAAGAGACTTTTGTTCAGCAGTTCTCTGTATATTTCAGTTAATTATAGTTTATAGAATTAAATGTTTCTCATTTATAGGCAATATAATGTGTTTCCAGTCAATCATTGCATTGAATAACATGATATGGGAATAGTCTTTCAAACATATTTGCGGAATGTCTTTCTCAACAATGAGCTGCCTGTCCAGAAATTCGCTTCGTTTCGTCCCCCGGAGTAACGGATGAGCTGGTGTGAACCAGGTATCTCCGTCATAGAGAGCAACATTAGCTATAGAGGTATCTGTCAGATAGCCATTTCTCACAATTAAAACATCATCCGCCATTCCTTTTTGAGCGTACAAGGCATTCAGTTCTTCCCGATGCGCACTTTTATAAGTATAATCAATGGTATCGGACACAACCAAATGCAAAGAAGATACCTGTCGCATCTGATAGGGCGCATACGTAACTTCTTCCACTTCTTTTCCATATACAATCCGGCATTTATGAATTCCATTTAAAGTTGGCGGAGATATAAATTCCCGTAAATCCAGCGGAGTGCTGTCTTTCCAAAAAGCTGCACGGGTTTCATTAAAGCGCTCTGTGTGATAATCAAGATTATAAATCTGTCCATCCTCTATCCGGATAGTCTCAATAAATAGGTACATATACTTTTTGTTTCATTTCATTATACTCGCTTTCCACATCACTCTGGCAGGTGATCCCACCTCCACTTTTAAAATACATCTTCTCTCCTTCCTGTTCTACAAAACGTATCATAACGGCACTATCTAAATCAATGCCATCAGAATATCCCATAACTCCTGTATAAAATCCTCTGTCGTAGGTTTCAGCTTCCTGGATAATCTGCATCGTCTTTTTCTTTGGAGCACCGGTAATAGAACCGGCTGGCAGTAATCTGAAAATAATATCTCCCAAATGCTCCTGATAATTTTCAGGCAATATACCCTGAATTTCAGAACTCGTCTGAAAAATGGCTCCCCGATTAGTCTGTAACCTATCCATATACCGATACCGGGAAACTGAAACTCGGTTGGCAACCATACTTAAATCATTACGAATCAGATCTACAATGGTAGCATGTTCGGCAGTCTCTTTCGGATCATTCATTAATAATTGAGCAGCGGAGGGAATTGAAGCATCAATGGTTCCCTTCATCGGATATGAGCTAATTTTTCCCTGATGAATTCTAATAAATATTTCAGGAGAGAAAACCGTAAAACGGTCTTTAACCCATAACTTATAAATCGCTTTTGAGCGAAAATAAATATCTTTCAGAGTGAGATTGGTTTCTACCGGAGTGCGACACGTCAAATTTGTAAGGAAGCTATTTCCTGCCAGGATGTTCTGTCGCACGATATTAAACGAACGTTGATAGGAAAAGAAAGATTCTGCGAAAGGCTGCCAATGTAGTGAAGGCATAGTTTTTGCAGAGTAAGTGGCTATATTATCTTCTGCTGATATGATCTGATTGGTAAATCCATTCAGATTATATAAAACTTCAGCGGAATCAACAGCGGCAACCTCCTCTATATAAGATACATCTTGTAGATAATTTATAATGAAAATGAAAGGACGGTGGAGTTGTCCCAACTGGTTCATTCGTTTAATAGCCTGTTCCTTATTATATAAGTGCATATAAAATACTTCTACGTTTAGGGAAGGCAAATGTACACAAAAAGTATAGATTAGAAAAAGATAGCAATAAAAAAGGGTTGTCCGACGTGTCATATCGGCAACCCTTTATCATTTATAAAATTGGTCAAATTACTTCATAACAGCTTTCACTTGAGGAAGCATCTTCTTCACATTTTCATTTTCCGGAGAGATCTTAGCAGCTTCTTCCAGATAGTCTAATGCTTCTTTAAATCTACCATCAGCTTTTTCTTTTTCTGCAGCATATTTATCTGCATCAGAATTTGCCAAAGGAGCAGCTTTCTTCAGGATATTAGCGCCATCATTATAGCACAGAACTCCTAAACTGTACAATGCATTTGTTTTATATTGCTTGTGATCCAAAGGAATTACTTTCTTAAAACAATCTTCAGCTTCTTCTGCTTTTCCTGCTTTCTGTGCTGCAAGTCCTGCTTTCAGATAGTGAAGGCTATAATTCTTCACCATTGTTGTATTCTTAGGATCTACTTTCAATCCTTCTTCCAATGTAGCTACATATTCAGCAGTCTTCTTTTGCGCATCTAAAGCCAAAGCTTTGCGAGCATAGGCATTTCCGATATTGAACTTCTTTTGAATTGCTATATCAAAAAAAGTCACAGCTTCCGGATATTTCTTCACAGCATCGGCAGCTATACCACAATAATAAGCGGTTGCAGAATCTTGATTATTCGTTTGTTTCAAATATTCACTGAATTTCGCATACGCTACAGGATAATTTTTAGCATTAAATGCATCATTTCCTTCTTTTTTCAATTGCTCTGGGTCGGTTTGTGCAAAAACATTAGTCACTACAATACAAAATGCAAATAAAAAAATCAATTTCTTCATAACTTTATGTGTTTTTTAGTTGTTTATCGCTCAAAAGTAAAAGTTATAATAGAAAAACACAACCCTATTTTATTTTTTTGAGCTTTTTGAAACCTATATAACGTTCGTTATTCTTCGTAAAAATGGCGTTTTTCTATTCATTCTTCCCAAACCATATAAATAAACAAAATTCTATCTCTATTATAAACTACTGATTCATAGTCACAAAGAAATATATGAATAAAAAAATGCCAGAAAGTTTTTGAGTTTTCATAAAAAGCACTACCTTTGCATCCGCAAATAAGGCTGGTTCCGTAGCTCAGCTGGATAGAGCAACGCCCTTCTAAGGCGTGGGTCAAGCGTTCGAATCGCTTCGGAATCACTTAAAGGACTGATTATAGTTCATTGATAATCAGTCCTTTTTTCTTTTCTATAAAAAGTCGAAAGGCTATAAAAAAAAGATACCATTTCTCACCGGAAAGTCACCAACAGTGGAAAAACAGTGTCTTTAAAAACTTATAGCTTATGGCAACACTATCATTAACCATTCTATCCGCTAAGCCCACCAAGGCTGGCAAATTTCCTATTCTTATCCGCGTATCAGTCAAGAATGATAAGGAGTACATTAAAACGGAATATCAATTGGACGATGCTTGCCAATGGTATAACGGAAAAGTAGTAGCCCGCAATGATGCTACAATGATGAACAAACAACTGCTGTATGAGTTGAAGAAATATAAAGAACGTTTGCAGTATATTGACAACTACGATTGTTATACTGCTAAACAACTAAAGACTGTACTTACCCAGCAGGATAAGATTGCCCCAGATATACGTACCTTTAATGACTTCATGCGACAGAGAATAAAAGAGAAGAAAGAAGAAGGAAAAAGTAGTCATGCTAAAATGTTAGAAGACACTTTAAAAGTATTTGAGGCCGCAGAAGGTGAAGTGCCAATGATTATTATGAATCACATTACCGTTGAACATTTCGATAGATGGATGAAGATCAATGGGCACTCCGATGGTGGTAGGCAGATTCGGTTAAGTCACATAAAAGCACGAGTTAATGAAGCTATAAAGTTGGGGCTAATACGATGTGATAAGCACCCGTTCGCATATACTAAGATACCTATTCCAGAACCAAGAAGTCTTGATATACCTGTAGACGCAATAAGAAAGATTATTAGCGCAGATGTCTCAAAGAGTAAACAGCTGTCTTTAGCTAAAGATATGTTTTTGCTATCATTCTACTTGGGAGGTATCAATTATGCAGATCTTATTCGAGTAGATTTATCAGAAGATGCAATTAGCTACATACGATTAAAAAGTGGTGAGCATAAAACGAAAAACCGAACTACAAGTATAGCGATCTGCCCGGAAGCGAAAAGCATAATAAATAAATATATTGGGAAAAACGGAAAGCTAAAGTTTGATTACAAGTACACCACCGGCAATTTACAACGCTATATAAATAAATGTCTAAAGCTTTTAGCGACCGAGCTTAATATAAAAGAAGGATTAACCTATTATTCCGCTCGTAAGACCTTTGCACAATTCGCTGCTGAAATAGGCATCCCCTATCCTATCATTGAATATTGCCTTGGTCATTCTATCAAGACTAATATAACTATAAATTCGTATGTAAGAGTAAAACAACATCAGGCAGATGCAGCAATACAAAGGGTTATTGAGTATGTAAATGATCCAGAGGTGTTCAAACCATTCATTGAAATGCGGTCGCAAATGCAAATGATGATGATGTAAACAGAAAGAGGTAGCCGAATAAGCTATCTCTCATTATTATTGTATCCCAGTTAAAAAAGCCCCGACTACACTTAGTCGAGGCTCATTTTTTTAGGAATAAATTGCGTATTGTCTCTCGCCCCTGAAATCTAGCAACTTTTCCGTAAAGAGATGATACAACAGACATTCACGTCTGTACACAAATATACTATTATTTTTTTAATTTGAATACTATTCCGCCAATTATTATTAAGAAAATGAGACCTATATACACTTTATCCTTATGTAAATCCCACCAAGACAATTCAAGAACCGTTTCTTTTTGATTCAATACAGCATCTACTTTATAACTCAATGAATCCAATCTATTAGAGAACTGTTGCAAGGCAATAGATAATGTTTCATCAACTTCTGTTCTTTCCTGATCCTGCTTGGATGCAGTAGTAGTACTTTCTTTAATCGGATATTGCTTTCCAGTTGAATCCGGAGACGACAAGTAAACTGTTTTATTCTCAATCTTCAAATCACTCAATTTGTCAGTAGTAATCTTGGTTTGCTTATTCACATCCAACCGTAGTGATTCTATCAAGTTTTGCAGATACAAGAAATCCCCTGAATAGTCAATCTGCTTCTCCGTCTCCATGTTCCGAGAAGTCTTACAAGAAGTAAACCATATTCCCGACATCAGGAATATGGTTATATAGATTAGGACCTTCATAAGCCTAGATATTTAACAATCCCTTCAATATGAATCCGAGAAACAGTATCTTTACCCTCACGGGACAAAAGGTATTCAACATCTTCCTTATTATCCTGAAAGAAGTTTTCAGTCAACACAGCCGGACAATTAGAATCCCGGCAGATGGCTAGGTTTTGCTCCCAATACATCAACTTTGGTGTTTGTTTTCGGATAGTTACCCGTTGCACCTCAGCAGCTTCACCTAGACAGGTAGCCAGCTTCTTACTATTAGCTGAAGCATTATTACTCACAAATACGCTCCATCCTCTTGCATTCAGCCAAGAACCGCCATTACCGGCTGCATTGCAATGAATGGAAATAAGGATAGCTTTCTTCCCTGTCTCCTTATAAACAGCATTAGCCCGTCGGCACCGCTCGGACAAAGGAACATCTGTATCCTCTTTCACGATACGTTCAGCATCAATACCACGTTTGCGTAATCCTGATACTACCATATCAGCAATCTCTCTTGAATACGCCCATTCTCTCAATCTTCCGTCCGGGGAACGTTTACCCGGTGTATTCTCACCGTGTCCGTTATCTATTAGTACTTTCATTTCTTTTCCTCCTCCTTTTTTAGTAACCCGTCTGAGGTTCGCGTTCAAGGCATTTCCGCACTTCGCAACGCTTCATATCAGACTCTTTTAATTTTAATTCTGTCTCATGCCGTTTATGGATTTCATCTAAATGGGCAGCTTGTTCTTGCCGGAGTTCAACATAGATAGCATCAATTTTCGCATCCCGTTCGGCAAGGCGTTTCTCCAACCAATCCACTTGTTTACGTTCATTCTCATCTTCCATAGAGTCAGCAGAAGCATCCTCTTTTCGAGCATTTGTTTTACGGTTAACGTAGAAGTTAACTATCCATTTGATTGCTTCGAATCCGCCCAAGGCACCGAGTATTGTTAGCCAGTCATTTAGTTTCATCATACTTTATCTATAAAAGATTCACTGATTTCCCAATAAGAATCTTGATTTATTGACACGGCTGTAATACTACCTTGTGAACCAGGAGACAAGCATACAAAAGAATGAGTACTTGTACTACCTGACTTAGTTTGCCTAAAAGATGCGGATTGACATTTAAATCCAATTACATCAAAATTACGTGTACCAAATCGGCAATTTATATCCAATATGGCTCCTGGAACATCTGACGGATTAGGAAGATTGATGTAACGAGGCTCGCCAACATAGGCTGTCAGTGTCTCAATATATGTTCCTTTTTTCAAGTCTATATTATATGGATTTATACCATAAATACCAAGTCCATCCATTTCTTGAACAGCAGATCGCCATATAATTCTTGGTCTACTTTTTTGATATAAATATCCATATTCATCCCAATAAATAGATCCATCTGCCAATAATCCAGTACCATCTTCCCTCAATACAGTTTTCCCATTCGCAAGAGAAAGACTTCCGTCCTCAACTTCCACTCTTCCTTTGAACTTATACTTTTTATTTATTGGATCAAGCTCAAAAACGATTTCATTATCCACAAGTGCAAATATTCCAGTGCGCTTAGTTCCATCAGCTGCAGTAAGACAGTCTTTGCCTTGTGCAATTCCGGTTAACTTGCCATCTGCTGATTTTGTGCCTGAGAACATTTTAGGAGTAACAATATACTCTTCACCTAGCTCCGTTGCGTACCCATTCCATTTCTCAATCCACGGAAGAAGATTAGCATCCTTACCATCCTTACCCGGCTCCCCCTTTACTCGTATAGGAGCACCCCATTCACCTGAATCTGCGCTTTCTGCCACCTTTTGAGAAATCCAAACAACAGATACTGTAGCGTTTGTATGCCAACCTCCAGTTGTACCATTCCCTGTAGGAATGTCCGGTTCGGTTTCGCTGTCATGATATGTTATATACACCCTCATTCCATCCTTACCATCGTCACCGGGTACACCATCTGTTCCATTCGTCCCGTCATTACCATCTGCGACCATTAACGCCCATGCTGTGCCATTATAGATATAAACACGACCGTTATCAGCATCACGATATGCCCAGTTTTTTTCAGGAGAAGAAGGTGGAATTGAAGAATCGCCTTTCCACACAATACTAAGACCGTCGGTACCGTCTTTCCCCGGTTCGCCTTTCAAGTTTTCTTTAGCATCATCAGACAGATTATCCCAGGTGAGAACAACATCCTTCATAGTACATACGCACTTTTGATTTGATTCGTCCCATATCCACTCAATTGCACCACCGGCAATGTGCCCCGACTTATCCGGTTTAAATAAGGCTGCACCACAACCCAGCTCCGCAGTACCATCCGGATATATACAGTAAGCAATATTTCCCTTACTATCAACTCCCTTTATCATGCCATTCACACAGTAGAAGCCTTTAAGTCCTCCACTTCCGGGTATGTCACCACCAACACGAACCTTAACCTTTCCTTCCCAATTCTTACTGTTAAGATCGAACATCACGTCAATAGCTGGCTGACCTGTTTCGTCGGCATGCATATAAATTGCAGACTGGCGAGCTTTATTCTGTGAATTACCGAACTGAACCAGTTCATCACCTGCAGCGGGAACATTACCGGATTCATCTTTATCAAATTCCGATAAAGGCACGTGTAAGGTTTTTGTCTCTACATCAACCGATGATACTTCGACATGATAAAGTTTTGTCTTATCTCCTACGAATGTCTGACAGCGCACGAAGTCATGTGCTACAATACTCACATCTTCATCCTCCAACTCGATAAGGTATTCTGTACCATCGTCAGAGATTCGAGCAGACTTTACTTTCCCGTGTCCTTGACTTATTGTTTGTGCACCGATTATCGCTCTAATTTTTGAGATCAACATTTCAAAAACAAGCATAGTCTCACGAACCACGATTGTATCAATCTCCAGTTTCCATTTACCAGTCATGTACTCCCAAAGTTTCCAACCATGTCCAGCGAATCCAGACACAAAATCTTCCACATACTCTTTTACTCCATTCGCTAATTTCCGGCCGGTCTCTTTCACCGAACAAAGGAAACCATAAAACTTGCCGTTACTTAATATTGCCATAGTTATTAACTTTTTATTATTTTACATTGTGTGGGTTAGTATCAAAATCGTATTCAGTAATTGATTTGAACCCAATCCAGCTATCTACTTTTCTATACGCATCCCGGCATCCTATTGGTACATATAAATCACACTCATTAGGATTATCTCCCCAACCATTTTGCAAAGTTGGTGGTACTGTTGCTTTTATATACAACTTTTGGATATTGGAGCCACGCCGCCAATAGTTATATATTTTAGATGTTCTAGCAGGTAAAACCAATACGGTGAGTGGTGTATTCTCTAGCCAGTAATCATTACCGATCCTCAAAGGAACATCACCACCATCTTCAAAAATAATAGTAGTCAGATTAGTACAGTTATTAAAAACTCTTCCGTAGGCCAGACCAACAGACTTAGGAATTACAATACTTGATATTTTTGTATTGGCGAAAAAAGACAAAGCAATATTGTAAATATTAGGGGGAAGAGTTATGGATTCCAGACTAGTGCAGCCGGCAAACGGAGTTGTATCAACCCTATTAGCGTTTGCATTCTCCATATCGGATCCTATGCTATTCGTATATCCAGTCCAATACTTGAACTCATCAAAATGAACTATTTCCTTGTTCTTGAACCGTTCTCCAAGAGTGGTTACTCTTTTCGCCTGTGAGAGAGTTACTTCATCAGTTCCACCTCCCCAAGCCCATGCACAAATGCTCTTTACGAGTTCATCTTTAAAGTCAATATATGCTATACCTGTCATATTGAATTGAATATGAGGAAAATAACTTTGAAGATTATAAAGAAGATCCGGAGAGTAATTGTCGGAACAAAGCAACTTGCCATGCATCACAGGGATAATACTGTTATCCCTGTCTCCATTATCATTGATTCCATAAAATCCGTTTTCCGCTAAAGATTGCAATGTCTTCAGTATATTATTACTCGTATAGCTTTCATCAAAACCTATAACTCTGACGTATTGAATGGAGTTTTGCCCATCAATGATTAAACGTAACTCCTCCAATAACCGGTTATTGATATTACAATCCTCCACCCAGAAGTCGGATATCTCATTGCCATTGTTGAATTTCAACATAGCTTTTGTATAGCCAATGGCTTTCACTCTGCTTGAGCCACTGTTATAAGTCAGATTTGCAAGATTTGAGTTTGCATCCGGCATTTTATGTATCATATCATCCGAATCAACCAGCAAATCGGTTATATTGGTAAAGGCAGACAAGTCCAAAACTATTTTAGTCCCGGAAAAAGCAGCAGTATTTAAAACTCTCAATGTGGCAGGAAGTGTTATGGTATCGAGATTAGTACATCCTGCAAACTCTTTCGTAAGTGATGTTACAGAGGTGAGTGCCAGTTCTGTGAAAGCTTTTATCTCTGTGCCGATAAAAACATCTCCCAGTTCTGTAATTTCCCCCATTAGTCTTTTACTTATACCAATCTCATCGCCAAAGTGTTTTGCACATAGCGTTTGCACCAACTTATCTATAAAACGGATGTAGAACTCTCCATTTATATTGAGCACTAACCTATTAAAATAACTGCGAAGGGCAATAGCAGTATCTTCATAACAATTCGTATTGATATGAAGCGTTCCATCAAGAACCGGGCGAGGATCATCACCAGCTACACCGGAACTGTTAAGCCCAACATAAGTCCCGTCTGCCAGCTTTCCAAGGTTATCAAGCATCTCGGCTCCATTCTCATTATAGGTATATTCCCCAAACACTGCACGCACACGTTTAAGGGCATGTGCTTCTCTCTGTTCCTGCTGTGCATCCATGATCTTTATTAAAAGGTCAACCGGATTAAGTTTCGGACAATCACTGACAAAGAAGTCCGTAATCTTTCCGGCACAATCATCGACGAGCACTCCCTCCTGTTTCAACAAAGGAAAGTTCTGTAATGTCAGATACCTGTTCGTGGATGGATATTGAACCAGTTCCAGACACCCGCCTTGCGGAAGCCTTATCTGTGTCAGTGACGTTCCATCAGCCCAAACTCTACGTAAATGCGTACATACGGAAAGGTCAAGAGAACCGGCCAACGTGGCTATGTTAGACAAAAGGATAGATTGCAGAGATACACAATCCGAGATAGTAAGTCCCGTGATCGCAATAACAATCCGTTCTGTACGGCTTCCAAGTTCCAGTTCACGCAACATTCTTCCTTTGATGATAAGGTTGCCGTTGACGTTTTTATCATGCCACTTACCAATACTCATCAGCCAACTGGCTCCCTGAATGATATTCTGCTGATCACCTGTGCCGCCAAGGTCTATTATCATTCTGCATACCTGTCCGGCCTTTGTCCTGCTCCCCTTTACAATTGATGTACCGTTTGCAATAGTGGGATACATATCGATGGCGGGAATTATATCATAGGCGATAGCGTTTCCGGCAGCACGAACATTTATTGAATCTGTTCCATTTGCAGAATACTCCCCAAAACTATATTTTGAAGACATATACTGGATGCGCTTTTTCATCCATGCCGTTTCCGCGCTGTATAAATCCCCTAGTTCCTGTGTCAATGGGTCAGTATCATTCGTGTATCGTCCGGCATTCATCATTAGCTTGGCATTCTCATAGCGTTTAGAATCTTCATTCACTGTTACAGCCGGAAAATACTCTTTCACGTTGAGATAGTATTTCTGGTACCATGCATAAACTTTTTCTGCATGAGTACCGGATTTTAAGCCGCCTAATACCTCCATAGCCGACATCATAGAACGCATCCCTGCAGCAAGTTCGTCCGGAAACGCCAGTTCCAACAGATTCCAGAACACGGAAGTTTCTCCATTCCATACAGGAGCTCCGGTATCATAACTGTCATGTACCTCGACATAATACCCCTTTCGGAGTTGTCCCTGATTGGTGATAGGCATTATTGTATCAAGGTCGTCCTGTCTCCATTTCCATTTACAGCCTTCCCCGAAACAATACGGATATGTGTTTTTCGCTCGGTTGTCGGTAGCAGCTACAAATTCGGTAAAGTTGTGATGGTATATTGCGTCGGGAATATCAAAATAGGTCTTAGCTTCAGCTCTAAATTTGGCAACACGGGCATTGATGAAAAGCGTATTCAGTTCATCATTTGTTTTTCCTACCAAATCAGCACTTGATAAACCGTACCCCTTATTTACAAGTTGGGATATCAGGTTTATTTGTCCTTCACCTATATCAGATGGTATGAACCTTTTTTCAGCCGCCTCATAGTAATACAGGTTATACAGGTCAGTGTCACCCGGCTTTGCGATCCAGTAGTCCACACCGTTTTCCTTATAGCTGGTCGCATCAGCGTTCAATTCTACCAGCGTCCCGTCAAACGGACAAATTCTGCTCGAACAGGAATAAGCTAGATTATAAGCGGGTATCCAGTATTTTATATTTTCGGGAAGTCCGCCGTCAAAACCTATGCTGTTTTCTCCATTGTATTGCCATGACTCTTCGTCTTCGTTATATGTAATTCTTCCCGTATTCCAAGGTACGCGAAACAATGCCGGAAGTGGGGAGTTATCCGCTCCCTCAATAGAGATAAGGCCGGGAAACAAATCGGTATCATAGCCAAAACAATACTTGTCCCCCTTGTCCGGACCGCCTGTGAATTCACCCATGCAGGTATATACTATTTCACCCTCATCATTAAGTTCCTTGCGGAAAGCCATAAAGGGCTCCTGATAGACAGAAACACGGACTTTTGGATCAAGGGCCATTGCTTCATTAGTGAGTCCGAGCTGTTTATACAAATCCGTATATGAATTAACCGAACCAGCCTTGTGGTCTTGCATGGATGATGCCCAGTTTTTCTTGAATGTAACGGATGCACATGCAGGAACGTTATCAAACATGATAAACTTCTTCGTGGAGGTTGACCCGTCAGCGTAAGTGATGACAGATTTCGTCTTGTCAACCTTACACTTTTCATTCCATTCCCAGTATTTTTTAGAAGATGTGCCCTGACCACTCATTTCCACATTGGTGATGGTCACGTTTCGTTCCGGGCGGTTTACAAATAGTATTTCAAGCGTACCTGTTCTCTTTGCTGTATCAGAATAAGACGGGAATATATTATCGAATACAAAGACATTCATTTTTGCCCTTATGGCATCGAAGTCTAACTGTGTGGCCATTGCGTCATAAAGATTGTTATTCTCGCTTTCTTCAACCTTTTCATCGGTGCCGGGCAACCAATTGATATAATTCTTATGTACTGCATTGGAACCTAGACCAGTTTCATATATACGGATTCCATAGACATCCACGTCAGCATAGTCAGAACCTATAATTATATCTCCATTCTGCGCCCAATAATCATTTGATTCGTAAAGGAAAGTACGATTCTTTTTTCCATTGATATAAATAGAGCAAAGATTAAATCCGGCATTTCCATACATATTCGGCGAAATGGTCATGGCTATCCTAACACGTACACCATCATCGGTTGGAATTGATTGTAACTCCTCATTTTTAAGAGACTGGCTACACGGCCAGATGTTGTTGGCATAAATATTAAGTCCGGTAAATCCTTGCCCATCCGGTACCGACAAAGTAATAATAGGCTCGGAGTAGTCGGTAACATTATAAATCTTATAATCCAGTTCAATGGTTTTCCCATTACGGGCACTTTCTATTTCAAAAGGCTTGTAACCGATATCCAACAAACTTCCGGCCATCATTCTTAATACACGGTTTCCGTCACTGTCTACAGTCCATCCGTCGTTATTCCAGTTCATGCCTTCCCATTCGGCTGCGATTTGAGAACTGTCTATTTCATTGATAATATTTTGGTAATTTGACTGACTGTTAGTACGTGTACGCGGGTTCATGTAAAAGACTGATCCGGCTGTAGCGGAAAAGCCGGAAGAGTTGCTCACAGGGAAGATCATAATATCGGTCAAAGGCTCTCCATTATCCGATACGGCTACAGAGATTTCAAAGTCCGTATCATCGACGGTTTCAATCTCCATTGCATAAGAGAAGCTGTTTTTCGTGTTGGTCGGTATCGTGCTCTCTTCACTGGTATAGACGGTAAGGTCATCCATTTTTATGGAGAACGTACCGCTTGTGGCAGTGGCGTCACCGTCATAGACGGCATATTCGAAAAGCTTGTTGTTCGCCCAGTTGGAAGCCTTATCAGAGAGGCTGTTCACGCACATCAGCTTCACCTGCTCGCCTTCCGATGCGCACATGATATTGAAAGACACCGTTTTGGTTTTAATGGTGCCATCGGAGTTTTCAAGATAAACGGATAATTTGTATACACCCGTCTGTTCGGGGTGGTCAATAGAGAAATTCAAAGCGGTATCCGTATAGATAACGTTTCCCAGCACCTGTTCATACGCTTTGGCGTAGTTTTCTCCCTCAAGGGTGACTTTAAGTGTCTTGTTTACATTTCCGGATATATAGAGAGGAATAGAAATCGCTCCGGAATACAATGTCCACCACTGGAAAGTATCAGCCTTGACAGACAATGACGTCATCGTTACATTATAAGTATAAGCCGGGGTAGTCTGCCCGGTCACCTCACCGGTGATTTTCACCATGATCGAGTTGGCTCCATTCGCCAGATACTCCGCAATGTCTACTTTTGTGGCGGTAATGGAGTTAACCATCAAGGTTTTTATCAGGGTGTAGTCCGTGCTGACGGAGTTCTTGATGAATATCTCGCACTTGCCACGCTCTCCCGTATTCTCATAGGGATCATTATAGCTGTATCGTTCCTGTGAGACGAAGGTGAAGTTGAGAACGCAGGGTTCGCCCTTTTGTGAGGTAAAGGACTTGTCACCGTTATTTTGGACACGGATATAGTATTGAACTCCAGTTGTGGAGTCAAGACGCTGGTAGATATCGTTGACAGAATCTTGCAAACTGTCTATTTCCTCTGAATGAATTGCGATAACTTCTTTATCCGCATCGGTAAAGTCATTGGTAGATAAATCTTTTCCGCCCACTTTATCTACTTTTTTGTCAATAAGTTCCCGTAGTACGGTATCATCAAAATTTGTCTGATAATCTACCCATTCGCCATTTTTATATTGATACTCCTTATCTGTCTCTTTTACATAGACGACACAGCCTTCTGTTAATCGGTCGGCTGTAATGGCATTCCTTGCGTCAATAGTAGATACCTCCTTATGACCACCTTTACCATAAATAGAATAGTGCGTAGGATATACGTCTCTACTTGTGCCCGGAACAATAGGGGAATATACATTTGTTCCCTTCAACTCTTCACTCATTTCACCTCAATATTTAATACACCCGTCTGGATGCTATTTAAACGATAAATAGTGTAACTCTCTTTGTGGCCGAAAGTATTTGTAACTTCACGAGTTTCTTCTTTCCAGTCTGTATTACGCAATCCTCCAATCCAAAACTGAATACCAGATACCATAGATGTAGGCAGGATGTAATAAGGATACTTACCACCGGTACAATCGAATACAGTAGAGCCTTGCGTCCGGCCGGCCCATGTACTGGATAAGCCTAATATTTGCTCATTTGTCAAAGTGTCGTTGGCAGATACTCCGTAGTACTTCTTTAGCTTGAATTGGGCGGACACGGACTTGCTGTAAGTCTGGCCGGCAGATACAGAACGAAGAGTATAAGTCGTGTCGGATGTTACTCCTGTGTATTGCTTTGCCCTGATTCCGATTAGCAGTGATTCATTATTGATCGATTGTGATTCAATATCCCGGTCATAAGTCCATGAGAGATTTATAGTCTGTGAGCTGCCTTTCTCATAAGTTCCGCCACCGGATAAAGTCATGGTAAACGGAAATACTTTCGACATCAGTTGTGAGACTTGAGAGAATAAAGCCGTATTAATTGTCCATTCGGAAGTTCCGGCTAATCTGACCAATATATCATCTGTATCAGATACGCTGTCAGCTTCATCAGTTACATTATCAAGTTCACCCAATGTCGCCGCACCACCTGTACCGGTACGCATTTCTTCGATGAATACATCTTCGTTCTCTTCTACAATACCATCTTCGAACTCTTCTGATAATAAAGACATCAGCATAGGCTCTACAACTTCCGTTTTGCGAACAACTAACCCATTGTTAGCCTGAATTAACTCCTCTGCGATTAACCCTTTCAAGAAGGTTATAAGGCCGGAAGCTGTATCATTTTTGACCTTGGATAGATACAAGTCTTTTAAAGATTCGATAGCCTCCTTAAATCTGTCGGAGATTGTATCAAGTTCTTTATTCACCCGAAGAGACGAGAGAACATTGCTATCTGAAAGTTCCGTCACCTCATCATCCTTTGCTATTATTCTGGATAATATTTCAGCAAGCACCCGAAGCGATGAAAGAACATTTTTGTCGGTTAACGATCGCATATCATCAACCTTTATGATATCAATATTAGTCCCTCCACTTCCTGTTATTACCGCACCTCCTACACTGTTACCAGAGCGTACAACAGTAGCCCCAGCCGGATAATTCTTCGACCGGGGATTAGATGGAATTGCTTTTGACTTTATTAATATTGCATCACTCATACTTCTATCATTATACATTCAAATCGATTCATTTTATAGTCAATTGTACCTCCTGTATTGATGAATCTCTTATTAACCATATAATTGTCAGACAAACGAGTTATAGGCGTTAAATCAGGTGTCTCTTTTATTACTTGTGTTAACTTTATCTGGGGGGCACTATACCGCTTAATTATTCTTCTTATTAGATGCTCCTCTGGGCGGATGGTTGTTCCTTCAATCACGGAGTATAAGTTATCAGTCAGATAGTTATCCCCTATAATAACTTTACTATAACAAGCTCCATCATTATTATGAGAAGTAATCTTAAATTCTATTTCCTCCAATTCATTGATATAATTTTCATTGACTACATTTTCATAGATACGGTCTGAATTGCTATTGCCCGTTTCTGTATCATCTTCTGTTTTAGTAAAAGACAATTGGAAGTTCTTTATATAGACTGCAGTCACACTATCATGGACCTGCGGAGTGAACATCGTAAACCTAATAGTGCCAGTTAGCAGATTTTGGGGTAATTCGATGATATAACCATCTGCTTTATAAGGCATACCTAAAGTTTTTGTATTCTCTATAGAAGTATATCCTGTATTTTGAGGATTAACAGACATGGAGAATGTTGATTCTGTTTTAACCCATTTGGACCCATTCCAATAATTTCCTCCGATCTCAAGACAACATATTAATTTCAAACTACTTGTTGCGCCTTTTGTTGAACTGTAATAGTGATTGTCGATTCTATTACTCTGTGCCACATCCCCAGAAATACAGAAAGCTCCTCCGCTATATGCAGCACATGGAAGCTCATTAGCAAAGGTAAACATCTCTTTGTTAGCTTCCAATTTAACTTTTTCATAATGAGTTCTATCTGTTAAATACTGGGATTGTGTGATAATACGTATACAATCATCATATGAGAATTCATTAATCGAACGTTTATAACTTCCATCATCTTGTCGAGTCAGCGTATAAATACAAACACGATAAAGTTGTGCTCCTAATAAATATTTAGAATCGTGAAGATAATATTCAAATAATTTATATACAGTTGGATTTTGCTTTACTAAGATAATTTCCTCGTCTCTTATGCCAGGAGTTACAGCTTGAGCAGGAGGGAGAAAATAACCGTTCACCACACGTACAATTGCATTAAAAGTTTCTTCTGGAAATATCTCACCTATCGGATAATTACTTGCTTTTATAACAGCCTTATTGTAGCCAGATAGTATGTCTAATGAATGTCCTGAACCAGAGAAACCTAAACTTTGAATATCAATAGTGGTCGGAAAAAATATTTGATATTCAGATGCTAGATCTGTATTATATCTATAATATCTTTCCTTGTGGTCAATATCTACAAAGTATAATTCACCTCTCCAATCAACACAAGTCCAATTGAGTAATTTACATATTTCCTCCAATATTTCTTTCAGTGTCATTGCTTTGTCATCTTCGTCAAAAAAATTTTGCTCACTTATAGTCATATCTTGCAAGATATTAAGACCGTCTGAATAGGCATTGGAATCCTTAGCATATACATAAGGAAAACACACGGAGTTATATTTCCCTAAGGAAGAAGCAATACACTTTTTTAATAAGCTCCATAAAGAAATAAATACTCGTCCATTTTCTTCTGCCTGTTTATAATCTATGAATTCAAGAGCAGCCATAGCACTTATACACTCTAATTCAAGCTCAAATGTCTCTGATACGTAATCCTGTGTGTAAAGTTCTGGTTTTATGAATCCACACCAAGTAGCTAAGCCATTTACTTTCAATGTCACCCGATACATTTGATAAGCCGTAGAAAACAAACTTTGCAGGTAGTCACTACCAACCACCCGGATCGTTGCTGTACTAAATCGAGTAGGAGTATAAAGAAATTCTTCATCCTCTATATCAACTGTAAAAGGAGAATCACCAGCAGGGGTTAGTTCTTTTGATTTACCTGTATAGTCTTTCTTTTCGATTTCTACCACACATGGGACATTATCCAGTGTGGCAAATGGTACTGTGTATATTAATCCGTAACTCATGATATTGGTTTCTTTCCTTGTGATTTAAGTTCATTATTAATCGTAAGAATGAGGTCCTTAGCCCGGACTCTAGTAGTTACTGTTGATGACATATTACCACCTCCACCCAGATTCCCAGAATTGATAGCTTCAAATAGTCGGGATTGTTGCCCCTGATTCAAAATCATTTCCCCGGCATTTACACGGGCTAGTATTTTATCTCCAGAAGTAGGACCACCGGTTATTATTCCTCCTGTAGCAAATTTAGGAATAGCCGCTGCCGCTATCATAGCTTCCATAGCAGCTATTTGAGCCGCTGCAAGCCCTACACCAGCGAAGGGTATGGCAGCATAAGCCGCCGTACTTTTTGCGGCCATTTCAACAGAAGCCGCTGTTGATTTTAGAGTACTAGCCGAAACCTCTGCTGTTGTTTGAGTGCCGAGTGCAGTAAGTTCCGCTGTAGTTTCAGTCGCTGCATTTGCAACCTTCGTTCCTGTCACAACGGTGTCAATAGCAGCTTCTGTTTCTTTTGCCTTTGTGAGTTTATCGGTGATCTTCGTTAGGTTTTCAATCATTTTAATGATGGATAAGAAAGCATCTACCACGTTTGTCATAGCATTCCAGATAGCCATAATTCTTTCCCACCCGGTTGCATCTACGTCATTCATAACATCACGAAGGTTACTGAACGCACTTACAATGCGGTCTGAACTGCTTGCAATGTCCTTGACACCAGAATACAATGATTCATTAAGCTCTTTATTGAGATTCTTGATATCCTCCTGGACTTGTGCCAATTTCAAAGCTTCTTCCAATGACGGAACATTAGCCATGGCGTTAGCTACTTCGTCTGATAATGTCTTTCCAATGACTCTTGCTTCTTCTTTGTATTTATCTGCTAACTCTTTAGCCTTGTCGAGCTCTTCGGATTTAATGTCTACCTTTGTCTTTTTGTAGTCGAAAGTAGTATCACGCGGTTTTACCTTAGTGGATGATGAAAGGAGTTTGGCATTTAACTGCATAGCGGTGATAAACACATCAGCCTCATCTCCAATACCTTTGATACCGGTAACGGATTTGGCTGCTTCGATTGAAAGGGACGCAATATTACTGTTCAAATCCTTTTGAGACATTAAACCCTTAGCTTGCTGCGTTCGAGCCTCTTCGACCTTTGTGTTATAGTCTTTCTGAGCCTTTTCAAATTCAACGAGAGCAGTATTTTTATCTTGATCTTTGATTGCCTTTTCTGCAGCTTGTTTTCTAGCTTTCAAATATTCACTTTCTAGCACTTCTTTATCCCCTGTTCCTTTCGCTTGGGCGTACATCTTGATATTCAGTTCTCCCAATGCTTTGTTATATTCGGCTTGGGTAATCTTTCCTATCTCCAGTTCGGCTTTTAGCTCTTCGAATTGTTTATTGAAAGATTCCTGCTCTTTTTGCAGAGGGGTTTTCTTCTTGCTCTCATCGGGATCAGTAATAGGAGATATTGGAGGCTTATTTTTTTCGAGAAACTCTGTGTATTCCCGTATATTTGCATCTGCATCTGTTATAATCTTCCTAAGTCCTACAGCTTCTTCCATTTCTTGAATAATAGGAGCCTGACCACCGAAGTTTACCACTCCCTCATTCTCTTTTGCGTTTTGATATTGGAAGTTAAAGGCTTTTTCGCCGCCCCGTTTATCGTATAATCCTTTTAATTTATCTTCTGCTTCTATTTTTTTTCTTGTGAAATAATCAGTTTTAGCAGTAGCCTCCAATAGTTTGATTCTTTCACGGACTGCATCATTTATATCTTGATTCTTCTTTAGTTCCCCTCCTAATAATTCTATAATGCGGTTTTGATATTTTTCCTTTAACTTAGAACCATCAGCCGCCTTATTATACAAATCTTGAATCACCTTAAGCTGAATTATTTCAGGAGTGTGAGTTATCCCTTCTGATTCTTTTTTATAATCGGAAAAGATTTTCTTTACACGTTCTGCTTCTTCTCGCAAATTTTTAAAGTATCCTATAATACCAACAATGACGGAAACCAACAAAGCAGGGGCGAAAGAGTTCCACATCCCTTTCAATGAAATCATTAATCTTTTCGCTTGTGCTCCTATAATAATACCTGCTTTCTTAAATATATTAGCTCCTGCCATAGCCGACGTAGTAGCGGATATTTGCTTTTCTTTATCAAGTGCCTTCTGTTCTATCGTACGTGCTTTTTCCAATGAGCTTTCAGCACCTATTCGGGCGCGTATAGCTTTATCCTTTTTAATTTCAGCGGCTAACACATCTTTCGCTGTCCCTTCTGCTAATGCAACCTCATACTCTGCTAGAGCGGCTAGTTCTGCTTTTTTCTTAACCGCCAAAGTTCCTTCAACTGCAACTCGTCTTTCAGTAGCCTTGATAGCCATTGCGGAAGCTCTTTCACCACTAGCTGCTACATTATCATAAGCAGATGACCACCCACGCCAAACTTTAGTTGCTGCACTCGTTGCGACAAAAACAAGTGCAGCAAAAGCCAGAGTTAATATGTTTTTTAAGTTTTCCCCTAATCCTTGAATGGCTCCGGTCAACCAATCAATCAAGGCTTTATATTTACTCTGTGCGTCCGTCCCGTTTACAAATTCTGTAAATGCGTTTTTCAGGCGATTTACAGATGTTTCCAAGTTATCAGTATCAACGTTAGGAATCATCTCGTTGAGTGCTTCTGCAAACTTAGGAAGTACATCTGCGCTCATTAGCTTACCTTGCTTCATTAATTTGTCAAGTCCACCAACAGAGACACCAGCGGCTTTTGCCATAGCCTGTAATGCTACCGGAAGACGTTCACCCATCTGTAGGCGTAATTCCTCGGAACTAATCTTACCTTTACTCATCATTTGGGAGAGTGCAAGCATTACACCGTTACTATCGTCTGCGCTCATCCCAAAGGCTGTACATGCACGGGAAACGGATTCGAATACTTTACGCTGGTTCATCATGGACATACCGGAAATAGAAGCAGCTGCCGTGAATTTCGCATAGTTTGCAGTCAGAGCATTAATCTCCAGCCCGTACTTCTTTGCCAGATCCAACAAATACCTTTGGTTATCCGCATACCGTGACATAGTACCGGACACATTCTTTAGTGCGGTAGTCACTCTATTAGTTTCACGGGCTACTTCTATGAGCCGTGAGACAAAATTACTCAAACCTAAGCCACCGGCTCCCAAGGCTGCAGCAAAGGTAAGAAGCTGCATTTGCATTGATCTAAATGCAGCTTTCACTTGATTTGATCCTCTCTTGAAGTTCTCTGTCAAGAGATTTATTGCTATACTAAAGCTTAAACGTCCAGCCATAACATCTTTATTTATAATTATTTATTCCGTTATCCATGAATATTTCAAAGGTTTCCGCATCTTCCGTCAATGCTCTTTCCGCTTCTTTCATATCCTCCATCTCTTCCCAAGGAAATGTTATCAGATCTCTAACACCATTCTTTAACTTACTTGCGTCAATATGTGGAAGGATTTTATAGTAGGTCCATAGCCTATCACTCTCCATCTGCTCCTTTTTTCTCCGTTCGTAGGCATCTATGTATATTGGAAGATCACATAGTTCCATTTCTTCCAGAGCATAATGCGCATCAAGTCCAGCCATGATAAGTGTCGCAACCAATTCACCAATCATCCCAGGTGTGACGTCGTGATTTGCTATGTCATCCTCTTTTTGCTTTTTTTGAAATTGAGCGAGAACTGCTGTTTCTCGCTCCAAAGCCATAACCATTTCACGAGTTATCTTTTCGTTTGATAGGGTGTGCCGGAATACTTCAAACGTATACATCTTGCCTTCATTGTTGCATACTGTAGTTGTGTAAAGTAATGCATCTACATCATCCTTATCAGAATAGTCCATTAAGGAGAATGATTTTCCCCGAAGCTGTTCCCATCTGATTATTGATTGAATATTCAGTTTTACTTTCGGATCAAAACGAAATCTTTTCCTCGGTGCAGGGCTATTTACCACTGTTGGACCCGGGCGACAGCATTTACTATCAATAATTGCAACTACTGTAACTAGGGTAAATACGATCATTATGATTGTGATAAATAAACTCATAGTTGTTCTAATTAAAAAAGGCGGCCATCATCTGACCGCCTTCACGTTTATTACTTTTTTGACTTATCCTTCTGCAGGAACGGCTTCAACCTTTTGCAAGGCACCAACACCTTTAAAAGATGCGGAACACGTTGCAATTTGCCCATTATCACTCTTTAAAGACAAAGAGGTAAGCATAATCTCACCTTTATAATTCGGTTTGGTAGTATCAATTGCGAAGCTACCACCAACGTTGGTTTTATCGGTGATAGTTGACTCACCAACTACAAACTGGAATGTTTCACCAGTATCTACATGTTTCAGTAGTTCGTCATAACTGGTTGCTCCTTGTAACCGGGTAAGCAATGATTCGCTACTGATGGTGAAACTCTTTTTCCCAGGTAACGACGCTGCCCAATCGCCGCACATTTTATTGGAGATATCAATTTCTTCAACTGACACTTCCAAAGAACAACTGGACGCGAACGCTACCGGATTTTCACCAAGGAAAAGAAATAACTGACCTCTTACGATGTCTTTACTTGAGTCATGTTTAACTGCTGTCATACTATTAAAATTTTAGTTTTACGTTTCATTTTATTCTACTGAAAATTGAAGCACCTGAAAGTATTTCCCCTCTGAATAATCTTCCGTGGAATCTTCCAGGTGTATTGTCATATCTGGATTAGAGAAGTCACCTTCTAAAGCCTCATATATAAGAGAAGCTAGTTCTAAGCTACGATCATAATCATCACTGACAGCATTTACAAATACAGTGGGAATTTGTCGGGCAACGCCCATTTTTGTATATTCTTGTTTGTAACCGTCACGCTGATAAATGATGAAATCACCTTCTGTTTTCAATGGAGCAACGACAGGAAATATTTTCTTTCCTATCAGAGAGGTGATAACTTCTGAATCGAGTAAAATATTTCTAATCTCGGTTGTAATCGCCAGTTTATTCATTAGCTTCTGTTATTTATTCGTTGAACGGCTTTTTGAACACCTTGCAAGAGTGCACTCATGGCCTTACTCTCTTCACTCACTTTGGCAGCTGACCAAAAACGATTAGCCGGCATAATACCTCGATTTGCTCCGCTTTTAGTCGTTCGGACTTTCGTTCCGGAGTCTACCAAGTGAGAATGATTACCACCCGGACGATCAAAGCCCGCAAGTGCTCCAAGTTTGTTCCGTTTAACCCGGTTCGTAAACGAGTTCATTAGATGGTTGGTCTGTTTACCACGATGAAGAAGACGGGACCGGAGGTTAGCCCTACCTTTAACTCTGAAAACATTGACAGCAGATCGAAGCCCGCTTCTAATAGCCTTGTCCTTTTCAAAGTCCTCTAAATTGTCTACGAGGTACTGAATGTTTTCCCGATCTATTTGTTTAATCTCGATCATGTATCAATTTTTTCAAGAGTTAATAGCAGGCTATTATCGTTCATCTGCGGACTAACCATTTTGAGATTATATTCGTTACCGTTGTAAACAACATGAAGATTCTCTTTGATAGCCGGATAATTACGCACTTGGAAAACAAGTGTATGCCCGATAAATTGCTCCATCGCACTAACTCCATCCCGATCTGCGATAAGAGACATTTTCTTTCTGCATGCCCGGCATTGGAATACTTCTTTATATTCCTTCTTCACTGCACCCGTAGGGCTTTGTGTCTCAATTGGGGATTTGAATACAAGTGTTTCACGTAATAATCCTGCTCTCATTTTGAATAGTCTCTATAAAGATCAACTAAGTATTTTGCCCCTTGAGGAATTTCCTTTAGAGCGGCATACGCGGTATTTTCCCGATTTGTATAATAGGCACCAAGACACAGCAACATCGCCTGAACCAGTGGCGTAGGAATATTCTTACCGCCATCAATGGTAGCAAGTTCTTCCACGGATACGCAAAGTTCCTTCGCTGTTTTCTCCTCGACTACTTTAATAAGAGCCTCTATATACGAATCTTCATCCGTATACGAGGGCTCTATATTCAAGTGCCTTTTTGCCATATCTAAGGTCACGTATGCCATATTACTTCATTGATGCAATAGTGAATGATTCAGGACGAATCATACCCATATTCCAGTAAGAGTTAACCACCAAACGAACCATACCCTTAGTTGCTTGCGTGTACGGATCTACAGTCAAGTCAATAGCCCCCCACTGTCCAAGGAAGTAATCTGCCCAATTACCAAATACAATACCGAATTCATCTTTTGCTTCCTGTAATTCCTTCGGAATATTGTTTGTGCGTAAAGCACGATATCCATTCAGCATACCAATACCATCGTTACCAAAGATGAACCCACCGGCACCGGAGGCATCTTTTACTTTGGTTTTCGCTTTTCCCACTAATGAAGGATGCATGATATACCCTAAATTTCCGAACAGTGCGTTGTTTAGGTCGGCATTGGTTTCCAATTCTACAATTTTAGCCCAATCCATGGCACCGTTAACACTTCCGAGAGTTTGGAACATTCCGTCAGGTACGTTATCTTCATGTGCAGCATTGCTCAATGCGGTTTTCTCCACCTTTTGTGCAATAGCGACAGCTAATAATTGGCGGATTAGACCTTCCACAGAACGATTCTCTTGGATCAGTAATTGCTTGGAAATGTCTACGTAAGCTGTCAAACGATTCGGGCTGTAAAGTTTACCTTTGGAAAATTCTCCCTTACCGTCTTTTGCTTCGTCATTTTCTCCTTCCCAGAAAACTTGTGCGGCACTGTGCTTTGGCCAGTAGATATTTCCGACTAATCCGGTCATCATACGTACTCCAGCCTGGGACAATACGAGATTAGCCTCTAAAGGCAACAACAATTCCTGTTGTTCTTCGTCAATCACGACACCTGTAGTGGCTTCTATCCCTGCAGTGTAAGCCGCACGTTTCTGATATGTCAGAGGGACAATCAACTCGCCGCAATTTTCAGCAGTAGCGGCTACAGAACGGTGTAATTTGGTTGCATCCTCAATAACCGATGCTTCACTGGCACGTTGCTCTGTTTTATTCATCTGCGCCAGGATAGCACGACGGAGCGAAAAACTTTCATTTGTTTTCGGCTGATGTCTCTTTCCTTGCTGACGATTCATAACCTCGTGTTCTTCGATCTCAAGATCAATTTCTGCTCTGCGCTGCTGGTTTGTTCCCAGTTCTTCGGCTTCTTCCGGTTTGAACTGACGTTTTTCAGTCTTTGCGCCATTAATAATCTCTTTAGAACGAGCAATCAACTGATTTCTTTCGTCCTTTAACTCTGTAATACTTTTTTCTTTTGCCATAAATTTATAAATTTAGTGATTTCTCTATGCCTTGGTAATATTCTTCAGGGACTGTCTGCTCTTTCTTACGAAGTTCTTCTTCGACTTGCTCTTTACCACGCAAACACACGGACGTTTTGCTGTATGCCGCATTATACACCGGTGAAGCGTCGTACAAATTGGCAATTTTATGAACCGTACGTTTCCAGGTTCCGTCATTTTTCTTTTCCCAAGTGTCTTTTTCAACATCGAAACAAAAAGAACTCTGGTCTATCTCTCCGCGACGAAGGTTTTCCAGTAATTCTTCTCCGAGTGCTGTTTTCGGTGCCTCGAATCGATATTTCAATCCCTTGTCATCCACGGATAGAAATAATGATCCGGTCCCTTCTTTGCTTCTTGCAAGAATACCACGGGTCTGATTGTGATTCAGCAATGCAAATACATCGCTTTTCTCAATAACTCCGTCTAAAGCCCCACGCTCTATAACTTCCTCAAATGGAAGCCCGTCAGATGGTGTATTGAATAGCAGTGCGTAGCCTTCTACAGTTCTCTTTTCCTCCGTATCTCCGGTCAATTGCACCTGGAATGAAGTATTTCTAATTTCTCTTTTTTCGTCCATAACTGTACTTTTACTAACTAACCAAATTTTTGTCTGACAAATCGGGATTATTTTGCGGTTCATCCACTTTTTCTTTCACGGCATTATCCAATGTCTGTACATTCACTTGTACAAAAGCCTTATCTCCATTCTCTATTCTAGGCATATTATTCTCTCTTCGAACTTCGTTGGGTGTAGCCGCTCCTACTGTAGCCAAATCCTTCCAAAATGCAGCCTGTGCACTTTTATCGGTTCTTAGAATAGCGGAAGTATCGAATTCAGATATAAATCTTCCCCGTTCAGATGGTAGAAAGACTTTGCGGTTTATTTCTAGCTCTATTTTCGTAATAACTGCGAGGGCTGTATCTGTTAAATATTGAAGTTGGGTAGCTTCTACAGTCGAATAACTGGATTTTGAGAGATCGAAAGCTTTGACTGGAGATACAGAGAAGAACCGACAGAGGTCCACAACGTTAAACTGTCTGCTTTCAATAAACTGGCTATCTTTGGGACTGATAGAAATTGGCTGATACTTCATATTCCCCTCTAGCACGGCAATACCGTTAGGATGTCCGGTTACAGGATTTGTACGTTCTTCCCATGTCTGGTATATCTGATCCTTTTTGTCTTTATCCAGTCGAGCCGCTTCAACCGTCAGTATACCTGCAACACTTGCACCGCTCTTGAAAAAACCTTCTGCGTGCTCTTCTGTACTGGTTGCAATCCCAAGAGATTGGCGCGCATGTTCGAGTGTAGACACACCAATAATGCCGTCATAAGAGAAATTGAGCACATGTATCATGTCTCGCGGATCTACAAGTTCTCTAAAACCTACTGCCTGATACCGTTTACGCATAATCCCCGAACGGTCAGAGACCCAAGTTATCGTCACCTGGCTGGATGGCAAATAAATGAGCTGTGCAGCATTCATTTTACTATCGCGTTCAATGTATGCGTAGCCGTTACCGGTTAGCAGTACGGAAGCCATAAGAGTTTTGAAGAAAACATACCGGGTCATATCTTCATTAGGCTCCATATTGAGCATGTAGTATGCCGGATGAGATTTAGCCTCGGCTTTAAATCCATCTGCATCTAAATGATAGGTTTTCAGCGGAAGCACGGCTACACTGTCCGAGATAAGATCAACACAGCGGTAAACAGTAGACAGCAGCATTGGTTTACTTCTGCTGGTAAACATGGGACGGGAACCATTAAAACTCCAGGCTGTAACCTGCGACGTTTCCTGTTTACTCGCTTTTCGTATTTCAAATCCTAAAAATTTCATATATACTTTTTCTACTAACCAAAAAGTTGTCAGACAATTAATAAAATTCTCCATATCGAGGTGAAACAAGATATATTCCAAGTGCTTCGAGTTTGGCAATTACCCCATCTATCTTCTTTTCCTCGAATTGTTTTGATGGCTTTGTGTTACCATTCCTGTCACGCGCCATAGTCACATTACGGAAGCAATGTCGGTTAATCACATTATTGTCAATGACAGCCTTACCAGAAAGAATCAAACGCTCCATCTCTTTGGTTGGACGGTTGAAGTTTCCAAGTGCTTGGCTAAATGGCTCCATCGGTAGCCCCTTCTCTTCAGCATTAATAACGAATTGCGTCGAATTCCACGAGTCATAAGCGATTTTCTGAATGAAAACGATCTCACGAATACGCATTATGTCATTCAAAATATAGTCGTAATCGGTAACATTGCCCGGAGTAATGGTGATTATTCCTTGTCTACGCCATTCTCCGTACAAATCCTTAAATCTCTTCTCCTGTAAAGCGGCTTCCGGCAGATAATAGAGAGTTTTGAAATAATATTTATCTTTGGTTGGAAACATGAAATCAGCACATGTTAAGTCGCTAGTACTTGACAAGTCAATACCGGCATAGCATTCCATATCCCGAAACTGTTCAAAGTCAAGATTAGCGGAAGCCTGCAAAATGTAGTGATCCGGAATCCAAACAGTTTCAGAATCACACCAAATATTAAAGTTCTTTGTTTTAATGCCGACTTCTTCCGAAGGTGCGTTAATTGCTGACTGTACCTGTGTCTGCAAATATTGAGGTTTGACCGTAACTCCTAGATTGGGGTTGCTCTTCTGCCAAGTTTCCGGATCCTTCCAATCATCTCCCTCATCAGGAGAAAAGATAGCAGCAAAGAGTGCATCATTTTCTTTTAGCTCAGACAATACTTCCGTACACATTTCCCGGTATTGGTAACACGGTCCTAGCTTATCGAATCCGGCCGTAGTGATAATAACCGCCATCGGATTATCACGCATACCCTGTGAGGACTGGAGTACGTCTTTTAGACCTGTATTCTTTGCAGCGTGATACTCATCAATCAAATACATCGAAGCATTAAAACCGTCTAACTTTGAATCATCTGCGGCAAAGACCTGTAAAAGAGATAACATCTTTTCAAATTTGACCTTATCACGATAGGAAACAAGATCTTTTCCTTTCGGATCAATCCCTTTTGCGAATTGAGAGCAGAACTTGAATGCGATTTTAGCCTGTTCTTTAGAGTTAGCTGCCAGATCCACTTCTGCGTCCATTTCTCCGTCAGCGATTAGATGATACAATGATAATCCGGCTGCAAAAGCTGTTTTCCCATTCTTTCGTGCAATCTCTATGTAGACATACTTCACAAGTCGTTCATCTGTCTCTTTGATATAGAACCCATAGATAGCCGCTATTACAAATTGTTGCCATGGTTGTAAGATGAACGGCTTTCCGGCATGGCGTCCGGTGAAATGTCGAAGAATGGAAAAGAATTCTATAACTTCATCTGCTTTTTCCTCTTTGAATTCGTATCGCTCATCCTCCATCATGGAGAAAAAACGTTCAGCAGCAAGCTGAATAAACTTACCGGATACGACTTTCTCGTCTATAACGTCTTGAGCGTATTTATAGTAAGCCTTTGTTTGCATTAACGAGTTTCTTTCTTGCCTTTCAGATACGCATCAAGTGGGGATTCTTCATTATCTCCTGCGTTCATGGCTTTGATTTGCCCCTTACTTTTAGCAGTTAAACCATATTCTTTTGCCAGTTCCAGGTATTGACTCCAATTCTCTTTAAGCAAATTCGCCTCCGGACGCTTCACCCATTCGCCTTTCAGATTCTCCATCGTCATTCCATCCCGCGCCAAAACTTCAACGCATTCCAGATAAGCATCATAAGCCGTGGCCATCCGATGCAGTTGTGGAATATCGGCGATTTCCAGCATACCTCTATCATTCAATTGCTTCACAAGGTCCGATATAATCTTTCGGGCTTCTTTATACTTGATCGTTTCAGGTAATTTAAAGCTGATTTTCTTCTTTTTTTCCATGATTTTGACTCGTTTTACTATAAAACCATACGATTGTCAGACAAAAAAGCGGCTTTTAACAAAACGAAACAGTTTGGCTTTTTTCAAAAAATGCCGTGTGTGTGAACTAAGGTAGGGCGAGGTTTGGAAGACTCATTTTCTCAAAATTTGACCCCATATCCCCTTTTTGACGAATAAAAAGTTAAAATTAACTTAAAATTAATAATTATATATTGAATTCATAGGGAAATCCCTATTTGTTTGATTTATGAATAAATATTGCCCTAAATGCTTGCGCATATACAAATGATTATGTATCTTTGTAGTGTCAGATAAACAAAGTATTAACCCTTTAAAACAAAGTAATGAAAGAACTGAATGAACTTGAACGGATTGAGTTCGAAATCGAAAAGGAAAAACAGAATCTTAGAGAGTGGAAACGCAAGGTACTTATACTGGAAATAGGAAAAGAAGATGATGAAGCCCGTACCGATGCGATACTCGAAAGGATATCAGAACTCCTTGAAAGAAAAGAGAAATTAAAGAAGTAGTAATCGCCCCTCTTCGGAGGGGCATAGCTCTAACAACGATATGAGAACATTAGAAGAAGATTTATTGAAGATGGATAGTTTGCATGGGGATGAACTTGATGCACACTTGTACGAGATGAAGGCTTTGTACACCAAGCCAGAAGAAAGAGAAGCTATTAGAAAACATCTGGATAAAACTCTGGACACAATAGCTAATAACGTTGAGAGTATTAGTAGTCGTCTCAATATACGGGAACAGATGAATGATATTATAGATTTAATCCCTGTGTCATATATTGCCAAGAACTATTTTGGCAAGAGCCGTGCGTGGTTGTATCAACGTATTAACGGATATAAGGTTAGAGGGCATGTATATACTCTTAATGAGAAAGAGCTTGAAATATTTAATCGTGCCTTAAAAGATATTGGTAACAAAATAGGTTCACTTTCAGTTAGTTAATACAACTGTTATCTGACACCGCCTTTGCTTGTGAACCGTGCAAAGGCATTTAGGGAGTAGCTATTTACTACTCCCTTTTTTATTATGCACCACCTGATGACATTTTTTGCACAAGCTCATCAGGTTGTCGTAGTCATACGCCAATTGATTACGTTGTACCGGATCATCCGTACTCATAAATGAAGATATGTGGTGGATATCTTCGGCTGGAGTTGTTTTATTTTCTTTCAAACACATTTCACAAAGGGGATTACATGCAAATTTCCATGCACGTAACCGACGCCAACGATCGGAATTATATACTTTCCTCCGTTCTGCATCGTAATAGTTATCATTCCTCTTCTGTTGTTTTTGGGGCTTGTAAATAGTCGGCATAAGGTATTTCTTTTAATAGTTTATTATCATTGATAGCTTGATACTCTATCATTCGGAAGCGATAACAGAAATGATCTATCAATTCTTTGTCAGTTGAAAGAGATGAGGCTTTTTCATCAAGAGATACAAACAATACTGTATCTTGGAAAATATCTTCATTGTCTTTAGAACAATAAAGTCCGTGGCTATGATCGGCACACAGTTGTTTTAGCTGCTTGTAATTGCTTGCGATCATAGCCATAACTTTATCATTAACCTTTCCCTTCTTTATCCTTCTCATTCGGTATCTTCCAGTTACCTGATTTATCTATCAATTCCTCAATACTACGGTTTACCATTCCTCGAATGATAATTGATGTACTAGTTCGTGTTATTTTTGAAAGTTCGTTCAAAAGCATTGCACTACGTTCATCCAACCGAATAGAAATGCGTTTTTTATATTCCATATTAGTATTTTATAGCCTCATCTCATTTAATCATTTTCTAAAAAACATATCTCCCGAAATGGATCGGGCTGTATCATCACCGGTCAGACGAATATACCTGAAGAAGTTTTGTTCGGTCCGATGTCCGGTGAGTTTCATTATCTCTAGCGTCTTCATCCGACCTGTCAAATACATATTTGTCGCCGCGCTCCTTCGGGCTGTGTGACTGCTGATTAGCTCCCATTTTTCACGGGTGACTGTGATGATCTTACCTCCTTTGGTGAATGAGTAAGTAACCAGGTCATTTAGACCTATTTCTTTCATTATCACCTTCAGATATTTGTTGAAGTACTGGATACACAAGCCGCAGGGAACCTGACCGCCATACTTTGCGAATATCTCTTTTACATAGTCGTGTGCCGGGACTTTCACATCAACGTTGGTTTTCTTTGTTCGGATCATAATATAGTTATTTATTAAGTTTTGACTTGTCAATCTTGAATAATCAGAGTAGCGCAAAGCAGTAAGGCATCCCAATACAAACATGTCTCTAATTCTCTCCTTTGCTTTCCGTTTATCCTGCTTGACAAACTTGTAGTAGTATATCCTTGTGATTTCATTCATTGACAGGAATACAGCGTTTGTAGGCTCGCATTTCAAATCAATCTCATCGTAGGTGACATCTACAGCATAATTGTATTGCGATGCTCTACGGACAAGTGTTTGCACTTTCAGGATATATCCGACTATTGTATTATGCCGAAGACCTTGGTCTTCCAGGTAGATGATAAAATCGTCGATAAATTCAGCCGTCACAGAATTGGTGAATATGTCACATTCAAACTCTGATGAGAAGTTATCAATGTGTTTTATGATAGCATCGTAAACGGCTGCATAGTGTTCAGACTTGCGTCTGCTTCGCTTTTCAAGAACGTCCCGGATAAAACTCGTAAAGTAAACGCCTTCGAGTG